>Ga0310833_100073_pt1 | contig 142009 bp, 124 predicted proteins | sample SM_ome_FD_201312 | JGI IMG/M metagenome (GOLD analysis project Ga0310833, IMG submission 201312) | Sorghum-adapted microbial communities enriched on stacked mutant (SM) sorghum from Joint BioEnergy Institute, Emeryville, California... ...
AAACAGTTCATAATTTTCGGCAAAACACAAGTTTGTATTTCCAAGCTTATCATTTGATCGTCGATCCCCGGGGGCTTTTGCGCTACCGGGGGTGACGACAAATCTTTTTTTATAATTTCTATATAACATTTTGAAGAATATCAAATTTCACGAAAGTTGCCTGGGGACTCCCGCCTATCAATTTTCTTCCATAACTTCCTTGTTGACCAGACACTTCGGCACCTTACCCGCCAGACCGTCAAGCAGGTTCTCCGCAGCGAGCTTGGCCATGCGGACCCGGGTCCGGATCGATGCGCTGCCGATATGGGGCAGGGCCGTCACGTTAGGGAGAGACAAGAGCGGATGGTCGGGCATGGCAGGCTCCTGCTCGAACACGTCCAGTCCCGCCGCCCAGATCACACCGCTCTTCAAAGCGTCATAGAGCGCTTGCTCATCCACGATGCCGCCCCGCGCCGCATTGATGAGGACCGCAGTCGGCTTCATGAGCGCCAACTCGCGCGCGCCGATCAGGTTGCGGGTTTGCGGGGTCAGCGGCGTCATGATCACCACGAAGTCCGATTGGGAGAGCAGTTCATCCAGCCGGGCGTATTCCACGCCCAGCTCTTGCTCCGCCAGCTCATTCCGATGGGTCGAGTGATACATGACGCGCATATTGAACCCGCACGCCCGCCGGGCCACGGCCGATCCGATCCGCCCCAGACCAATGATTCCCATCGTCGCGCCGTAAATGTCCTGCCCTGTCAGCAGCATCGGCGACCAAGTGCGCCATTCGCCGTTTCGCAGGAACCTTTCTGCCTCCACAATCCGCCGGGCCGTTGCCATCAGCAGGGCGAAGGTCAGATCGGCGGTCGTTTCGGTCAGAACGTCCGGCGTATTGGTCACCATGATCCTCCGGCGGCTCGCCGCCCCGACATCGATGTTATTGTATCCGACCGCCATGTTGCTGATCACCCGGAGCCTGTGCGCCTGATCGAGGAGTGTCTGGTCGATCGTATCCGTCAACAGGCAGTACAGGCCGTCAGCGTCCCGGATGTTCTGCTCCAGCACCTTACGGGGAATCGGTTCATCTTCCGCCGGCCATATGTCCAGCTCGCAATAAGGAGCGAGCATCTCGATCGCCTGGTCCGGAAGTTTGCGGGTGACCACAACCTTCGGTTTCATTTTCCGTCCTTCCCCCTATCTACATGGATCAGGCGCATGATGCGCACTATCTGGTCCCGGGCCATCTCCCCGGCTCTTGCCATTGCCTCTTCCAACGGACACGGTCCGGGTACGATGCTGAAACCCGCCGCCAGGCCCAGTTCCTCCATCTGCCGCACGGTCAACTCCAGGCTGCCGCATACTCCGAAGACTGGTACCCGGGCAGTCCGCGCTTTCCGGCATACGCCAGCCACCACTTTGCCGGACAACGTCTGCTCGTCCAACCTGCCTTCGCCCGTGATGATCCAGTCTGCTCCCCGGATCTTTCGATCGAACTCCACCGCTTCCATCACGATGTCGATGCCGCTGCGGAATTCCGCGTCCAAGACGGCCATGAACCCGGCTCCGGCACCTCCCGCCGCCCCGCTGCCGGGCAGCCTTGCAACATCACAACCTGTCGCTTCGCGCAGCACCTCGCCGAACCTCCCCAGCGCCGCGTCGAGCTTTGCGACCATCTCCGGATCGGCGCCTTTCTGCGGACCGAAGACAGCCGACGCTCCATCAGGCCCGCACAGCGGATTCGTTACGTCGCTGGCCAGAACGAAAGACGATTCATGAACGCCTTCCTCCAAGACGGACAGGTCAATGCGCGCAAGACGAAGCAGCCCTTCGCCGCCGGGCGGCAGTTCCGCGCCGGCTTCGTCGAGAAACCGCGCGCCCAGCGCCTTGAGCGCGCCGGCGCCGCCGTCATTGGTCGCACTGCCGCCCAGGCCGATGATGAACTGCCGGTACCCTGCGCGCAGCGCGTCCCGGATCAGTTGCCCGGTGCCAAAGCTGTCGGCGGCCAACGGATTGCGCTCGTGCGCGGCGAGCAGCGGCAATCCCGACGCCTTCGCCATTTCGATGACAGCGGTCCGCCCGTTGCCAAGTACGCCGTACGCCGCCCGCACCGGCCGGCCTAGCGGGTCCGAGACTTCGCGCTCGATCAGCCTTCCGCCGGTGGCATGCACGAGCGCTTCCGTCGTCCCTTCGCCGCCGTCCGCGAGCGGCAGCTCCGTCAAGTCCGCTTCGGGGAAGACCTCAAGCACTCCCTCCCGCAGGGCGGCGCACAGCTCGCGGGCGGATATCGAACCCTTGAAGGAATCCGGAGCAAGCACCACTCTCACGGCCCATCACACCCGCCGTCAATATTGCACATACAGCACTTTCATCTCCGTAAAAAACTCCAGATTTGACCGGCCGATCGAGTACGGACCATAGCCGGACATCTTCACGCCGCCGAACGGCGCATGCACGGCGCTCGCCGTTCCGTGGTTAATGTGCACCATCCCGCTCTGCAGCCGCTCGGCAAAATTAACCGCATCCGCGAGACGATCGGTAAATACAGCCGCCGCCAATCCGTAATCCGAATCGTTCGCCATCCGGAGCGCGCTTTCGGCATCTTCCGCCTCCAGCATGCAGAGCACTGGACCGAATATCTCTTCCCGGGCGATCCGCATGTCCGGAGTCACCCGGTCGAACAGCGCCGGCGTCACGTAGCACCCTTCCGCGTACTCACCGCCCTGAAGCACCTCGCCGCCCACTACATGCCGCGCGCCTTCTTCCCGGCCGATGCGGATATATTCCAGCACGGTGTCCAGCTGTGCCTGGTTGATGAGCGGACCCATTCCCGCTTCCGGATCCCAGGCCGGCCCGACCTTGATCTTCGCCATCTCCTCAAGCAACGCCTCTCGCAGCGCCTCGGCCCGACCGCGCAACACGATAACCCGGCTGATCGCCGTGCAACGCTGCCCGCTGCAAGTGAACGCCGCAGAGACGATCTGCTTTGCCGCATATGCCAGATCCTCGAAATCAAGCACAACGGCCGGGTTCTTGCCGCCCAATTCCAGCTGCGTCCGCGCCAGCCTTGCGGCCGCCATGCGCTGGATGCGCAGCCCCTGTGCCGTCGAGCCGGTGAAGCTGACGCCGCGGACAAGTGGATGGCTGACCAGCGGATCGCCGATCTTCGATCCGCTGCCGATGACAAGATTGACGACGCCGGCCGGCACGCCGGCTTCAGCGTACAGTTCCATCAGCTTGACCGTCGCCCATGGTGTGGCGGTCGCCGGCTTGAACACAACAGTGCAGCCGTAGGCGAGAGCAGGGGAGATCTTCCGTACCGGGGTCACGACCGGGAAGTTCCAAGGCGCGATGGCCGCGACGACGCCAAGCGGCTGGCGCATCGTCCGGGTCTCCACCTTGCCGCGCTCGCCCGGCAGCGTGTCGCCCGCCATCCGCAGCGCTTCACCCGCAGCGAACCGGGTCTCCCGGGCCGCACGCTGTACTTCACCCCGCGCCTCGGACAATGTCTTGCCCTGCTCGGCGGACAGCCGGTACGCCAGTTCCTCCTGATCCCGCTCGAGCAAATCGGCAAACTTCATCAAGATTGCGGCACGGTCCGGCGCCGGCGTCGCAGCCCAACCGGGGAAAGCGGCGTACGCCGCCTCCACCGCCCGGTTTACGTCCGCTTCCGTCGAATCCGGAAAGTACCCGAGCACTTGGCCTCGCCGGGCGGCGTGATAGATTGGCAACGTGCCGCCGCCGTCGCTCGCCATCCATTTTCCACCGATGAAGTTGCCGTAGGTTTTCCCGCAATTTTGTTCCAGCCAGGTCAGCATGCACCGCATTCCTCCTCAGTCGCCCAGCAGACGGCGGCAAATCCCGATTAGATCCTTCGCCGTCGCCTTTACGGGGTTTACCGGTACGTTACCGGACTCCATCGCCTCATTCGCAATCATCTCCAGATGCTCCTCCCCTACGCCGAAATCGCCGAGCGTCTGGGTGATACCGATATCCCGGTTCAGCCGGCGCACCGCTTCGACCGACCGCTCGGCCGCCTCGTGTACGGACAGATGCTCCACCCGTTCACCGAAGATGGCGGCGATCTCCGCGAACTTCGCAGTGTTGCCGATCAGGTTGTAGCGCATCACTTCCGGCAACAAAATCGCGTTGACCAGCCCGTGCGGGATGCGGAAATGCGCGCCGAGCGGCAGCGCCAGGGCATGCGCCAGCCCGAGCCGGGTCGAATTGAACGCCATCGCCGCGATCGTGCTGGCGAGCAGCATGTTCGCGCGCGCCTCCAGATTGCTGCCGTTCGCCACGGCGAACCGCAAGTTGGTTGCGATCATCTTCATCGCCTGCACGGCCATCCCTTCCGAGATCGGCTGGGTATTCAGGTTGACGTAGGATTCGAGTGCATGGGTCAACGCATCCATACCGGTGAAAGCCGTCACATGCGGCGGCAGCGGCACTGTCAGCTCCGGATCGAGCAACGCCAGCGCCGGGCAGTTGTAGACGCTGCCGACGCTCAGCTTGACCTGCCGCTCCTTGTCGGACAGCACCGACCAAATCGTCATCTCGCTGCCCGTGCCCGCCGTCGTCGGCACAGCGATGACCGGGGCGGGCCGATGCTTCACCTTGTTAAGACCCACATAATCGCGGATATGGCCGTCATTGGCCAGCATGATGCCGATCGCTTTGGCTGTATCCAGCGAACTGCCTCCGCCGACGCCGACAATCAGATTGCTGCCGCTTGCCCGGGCCGATGCGGTACCTTTCTCAACAGAGGCAATATCGGGATCGGACTCGATGTCCGAGAAGATTTCAAATGGAATGCCGGCTGAACGCAACGGTTGGGCGACGCGTTCAACCACGCCGGCTTTTACGACACCCGGGTCGCCGACGATCAGCACCCGGCTCCCTCCGAGCGCCTTCACATGGTCGGCCAGCGTATGAATGGCGCCGCAGCCAAATTCGATAGCTGTTGGAATTTCATATCGGAATCTTCTCCTGATGTCCATGGCCCATGAACGCCTTCCTTTCTCTTTTACTTCCGGTCAAAATGCCGCTTCCGACAAACTTACGCCGTACTCCCGTCCGATGGCTTCGAGCTCAAGCGCCAATTTCTCGGGCAGCAGGATTCCGCTTCGCTTCAATTCTAACGTGCGCCGGTGTTCGATTTCGCCCGGAATCAGGATTTCCTCGACGCCCGGCGCTTTCGGTTCTTTCTTGATCTCTCGGATATACTGTTCCATCCGCGCTTCGAACAACTCCAGCGGCATGAAATGCGAAATATCGACGGCAATGAAGACGTGGCCGACATTCTGCGGTTCTTCCCAATTCTCATACATATTGTTGACATACTTGCCGAAACCCGCGCCCGTCAGCACGCCGCACAGGATATCGATCATGAAGGAGATGCCATACCCTTTGGCGCCACCGACCGGCAGCACCGCGCCCTCGAGCGCGGCATCCGCGTCGGTGGTCGGATTACCATACTTGTCGACCGCCCATCCGAGCGGGATCTTCTGTCCTTTCTGCGCCGCCACGATGATCTTGCCCCGGGCCACGACACTGGTGGCCATGTCCAGCAGGAACGGGATCGCCTTCCCGGCGGGGACGCCCACGGCCAGCGGATTGGTACCGATGAACGGCCTCACGCCGCCGGTCGGCGGCATCGTCTGCGACGCATTGGACATGATCATCAGGATCATGTTCTGTTCAATCGCCTTCAGCGCGTAATAAGCGCCCGTTCCGAAGTGGTTGGACCGCTTCACGCCGACGAACGAGGCTCCGGCTTGCCTCGCCTTGTCCAGCGCGAGCTGCGTCGCGCGGACGCCGACCACTGCGCCAAAATTGTTGCCGCCGTCCACCAGCGCCGTGCTTTCGCTCTCCGTTGCGACGGCGATCTCGGCGTTCGGGTCCACCATTTTCCGTTTGATGCGGGTCAGATAGATCGGCGTCCGGACGACGCCGTGCGAATCCACGCCCCGCAGGTTGGCTTGCACAAGGGATTCCGCCACGATGAACGCATTCTGTTCGGGAACGCCTGCTTCCATGAAAAGGCGCTGAATGAACCGCTGAAGTCTCAGCCAGTCAAATCTTGTCGGAACCCCCAACCCCTTCACATCCCTTCTGGATGAGCACTGCGTCAATCCAGCTTCTGTCGATCGTACCGTCCTCGATGGCGGCAAACATCGCTTCTTCCCGCTTTTTCTGAGCCGATGCCAGCTCATATACCGCCTCGGCCATGCCGACCGGTACGACAGCCACACCGTCGCTGTCACCCACAATGATGTCGCCGGGATGCACGACCATGCCGCCCACGGAGATTGGCACATTGATCTCGCCGGGACCGTCCTTGTATGGTCCGCGGTGCGTTGCGCCTCGGGCGAACACGGGAAAATCACCGCCGCTGATCGCCTCCGTGTCGCGAATGCATCCGTCGATCACGAATCCTCCGAGCCCTTTCCTGGCAGCCAGCCGAACCATGATCTCGCCGATGATCGCATGGGTCGTCTCCCCGCCGGCATCCACCACGATAACATCGCCCGGTTCGGCCAGGTCGATCGCCTTGTGCACCATCAAATTGTCACCCGGCCTCGTCTTCACCGTAATTGCCGGGCCGGCCATCCGTCCTTTTCCGTGGAACGCCCGCAGTTTGCAGCCGACCGCATGGATGCGGTTCATGTTGTCGCTGATGAGGGAAGTCCCGATGTCCCGAAATTTCATGACCAGTGTATTGTCGGGCCGCCGCTGCACAGGCAATATGCGAAATCCGAGTGTTGTCATGCGAATCCCTCCGTCTCCGTTAGCCTTTTAAACTGCCGGTTGCGATGCCTTCTATGAGATAACGTTGGAAAAAGACAAATACGAGAAAGAGCGGAATCAAGGACAGCGTTGACATGGCGAACATGGCCCCCCACTGGTTCTGTCCCATTGCATCAAGGAACATCCGCAGTCCGAGCGACACGGTGTACAATTTGAGCTCGCTGATGTATAGCATCTGCGCGAAGAAATCGTTCCACGTCCAGATGAACGTGAAAATCGTCGTCGTAATGATCGCGGGCAGAGCAAGCGGCATGATCAGGTAGCCATACAGTTTGAACGTACCACCGCCGTCGATCTTGACCGCTTCGTCCAACTCGCGGGGGATAGAGCGGATGAACTGCACCATCAGGAAGACGAAAAACCCTTCTACGGCGAAAAACTTCGGCAGCATGAGCGGCCAGTACGTGTTGATCATATCCAGCCGGTTGAACATAATGTATTGCGGAATGATCGTGACATGGAACGGAAGCATCATCGTAACCAGCATGAATGCGAACCACATTTTTCGAAGCGCAAAGTCGAGTCGTGCGAACGCGAATGCCGCCAGCGAACAAGAGAAAATATTGCCGATGATACAGACTGCGACGAGCATGAACGTGTTCGCGAAGAAATGGCCGAACGTTACGCCGGACAGACCTTTCCAACCCGTCGCGTAATTCTCCAGCGTGAATGTTACGGGAATGAACGAACCGCTTTTGAAAATTTCAACATTCGGTTTGAACGATGCGCTGACCAGCCAAAGCAGCGGATAGACCATCAGGATTCCTCCGGCGATCACCAGCAGGTGGGTCAGCCATTTGCTTTGCCTCCAATATACAAGGGTCCGTTGCAACTCTCACCACCTCACTCCTGGTAGTAGACCCATTTGCGCGCCGACAGGAAGATCAATGCCGTCACGAAGGCAATGACGATGAGCAGCAGCCAGGCCATGGACGCGGCATACCCCATCTGAAAGTGGGTGAACCCCTTCTGATACAGATAGAGGGTGTAGAACAGCGTCGAATCCAGCGGCCCGCCTGAACCGCGGCTGACGATGTAGGCCGGCGTGAACGCCTGGAATGCCTGAATCGTCTGCATGACGAGGTTAAAAAAGACGATCGGCGTGATCAGGGGCAGCGTGATGCGCGAGAACTGCCGCCACTTGCCCGCTCCGTCGATCCGCGACGCCTCGTACAGCTCCGTCGGGACCTGTTTCAGCGCGGCCAGGAAAATGACCATCGGCGCCCCGAACTGCCAGACCTTAAGCACGATCAATGTGTACAGCGCCGTGTCGGGGCTGGCTATCCAGTTGTAACCCTGCAGACCGATTTGCCGGAGCAGCAGGTTGACCAGCCCTTCTCCGCCGAACAACTGCCGCCACAGCAGCGCCACCGCGACGCTGCCGCCAAACAGGGAGGGCACGTAGTAGATGGCACGGTAGATCCTGAGCCCCCGGATGCCCCGATTGAGCATGATGGCAATGGACAGCGCGAAGATCAGCTGCAGGGGGACGCCCAGGAACACGTAAGTCAGCGTCACCTTCATGCTGTTTCTCCATTTCTGGTCGTCGAACATGGCCCGGTAGTTTTCGATGCCGATCCAGTCGGGCGCGGTCAACATGTCGTACCGAGTGAAAGAGAAGTACAGGGAAGCCAGAATAGGAATCGCGCTTAGCCCGATCAGTCCGAGCAGCCACGGAGACAGGAAGATGTAGCCGACCGCGTTTCGTTTCAATGCGTTTCTCATCTTCGGGTTCATGGTTCAAGCCCCTTTTAAGGTTGAAAGGAAGAAGAACGGTGGCGTCTTCTTCCTTTCAACAGCAATGAATTGACCGATGGATCCGATTTATTGCAGGATCCGGTTCGCTGCCGCAATGAAGTCGTCAGCTGCCTGCTCAACCGTCTTCTGGCCGAACGAGATGGCCGTGGAGTTGTCTTTGAACAAGGCCTCGACTTCGGTTGCGCCGGCCGGCGCGTACACCGCGTTAGATGCGTACGGAATGACGGTTTGGATGAAGTCGACCGCACGCGCCTGCGGCGCAGCCAGCAGCGGCTTGACAAATTCGGCCATCTCCGTATTGGCCGGAGAACCTTGCTCGACCTTGAACAGTTCCAGCGATCGCTTGCTGTTGACGAAGAAATTGATGAACTGTGCCGCTTCCTTCGGATGCTTGGAGTCCGCAGTGATGCTCAGGTAAGCGCCCTCAAGATATTCGCCGTTCTGTCCGCCGGGCAGCGTCGGCATCCGAACCATATGGATTTCGCCTTCCTGGAATTGCTGCTCGTACAAGTAGATCTGGTTGGCAGGGATTTGGAACAGCGCGACTTTGTCGGTGACGAACAGGTTCTGTTCGAGTGGCACGCCGTCATATTCGGCGACCGTCGCCGCATCCGGAATGAGCTTTTCGTCGCGCATCTCTTTCCACATCGACCACCACTTTACGAGCGTGTCGCGCGAGAATCCAAGTTTGCCGTCCTCCGTGTACAGGTCTTCTCCATGCTGCCGCAGGAAGTAACGGAAGTTCGGTTGAAGCTGGCCGCCGCTGAAGTCGGCGGAGCCCCACATCGCGCCGCCCGATTTCTCCACGACCTGCCTGGATATGTTGATCAGATCGTCATATGTCCAGTTGATGTCCGGATATTCGATGCCCAACTGGTCGAAGACGGCGGTATTGTACACCCAGCCCGGCATGGTCACACCCTTCGGCACCATGACGAGCGTGCCGTTCACGCGGCCGCTGTCCAGCGTGGATTCCGGGAACAGAGAGACATCCAGTTCGCCGGAATCGATGACCGTCAGCAGATCAAGCAGCGCGTTCCGGCGGGCATAATCCGCCACGTAGAACTGGTGCATGCTCACGACGTCCGGAGCGTTGCCTCCGGCCGATTGCGTGGCCAGTCGATCCCAGTAGTCTGCCCATCCGCCGAACTCCCGTTTGACCTTGATATGCGGATACTCTTCTTCGAACCGGTCGACGATCGCATTGTACAGGTCGTTGCGCGCCGTGTCGCCCCACCAGGTGAAGCGGATCTCGACGACCTCCTGAGAGCTGCCACCGCCGGAGCCGGAATTACCGGCCTGTGCCGTGCCGCCGGAGTTGCCGGAGTTTCCGGAACCGCCCGATGTTTCCCCGCTGTTGCTCTTCCCGCCTCCGCAGGCGGCGATGCCAAACGCGAATGTGATGGACAACAAGACAATCGCAAACGCTTTCAAGCGTGCTTTCATGTCAATCCTCCTTGATTCGCTTGCTGATGGCCGAAAAATCGAGTTCGCCGTAATGGGCAGATGCCTGTTCGTAGGCATCCAGCACGAACCTTGCCAGTCCGAGACGAAGGTCTTCCCCCGCCTCGCTGACGGCAATCCGGATATCCTTCTTCATCAGGGCCATCTTAAAGCCCGGTTCAAATTGTTCCTTGAGCAAACTGTCCAATTTGTTCGCCATCATCCATGAAGCTCCGGAACTGGCGCCGATAACTTCCTTTAAAATCTCGCTATCGATCCCGAGTTTCTCCGCCAGCGCCGCCGCTTCCGCCGCGGCCATCATATGGATGGCAGCCAGCATCTGGTTGATGGCCTTGATCGCCTTGCCGCTGCCGATACCGCCCACCCGGTAAATCTTCCGGGCCATCGCTTCCAGGATCGGTCGAACGCGTTCCAGCACTTCGGGATCGCCGCCGGTCATGACCGTCAGCGTTCCCTGTTCGGCGCCGACCGTCCCGCCGCTTACCGGCGCATCAAGCACCTGCGCACCGCGGGCTTGCCAGGCTTCAGCCACGCGTCTCATCATCGAGGGCGTGCCTGAGGTCATCTCGATCAACGTCTGGCCAGGCCGCAGCGAGGACAGCACCGGCTCGGCAAGCAGGACGGACTCCATCTCGGCGTCGGCGGGCAGAATTGTGCAGATCACATCACTGCGGGCGATCACCTCTTCGGACGAGGCCAGCTCGACCGCTCCTTGCCGGACAAGCTCGTCGACCGGCTGCCGATTGCGGTTGACCGCCACACTCAGGGAATAGCCGTTCTTCAACAAATTCCGCGCCATCGGCAAACCCATGGCGCCCAGCCCGATGAATCCAGTGCGTACAGCTGTCATGGCGTTCCCTTCCTGATTATGGTTTGCCGTTATGCTTTTTCAAGCAATTGGCATTGATTTGAACTTGCGACAATGGTAATGTTTAATTGCAATTTCTATATTTTTTGTTTTGTCAGGCCGGACAGGCGCATGCCGCATGCTGTTCGTTCCTGACCTTTTTTCTACCGAACCGTATCGTCCAGTTCCCAGCCCAGTTTCTCGTAGTACCTTCTGCGGCCTTCCTTGTCCGCCTTCAGTTCCTGATGGGCGTACTTGGCCACTTCGAAGGCGATCTTCCGGGGGACCACGATGACGCCGTCGCCGTCTGCCACCACGACATCGCCCGGATAGACGGCCACGCCGCCGATGGCGACCGGAATGTCTTTCTCGTAGTAGCGGATGCGCGTCTGGTCCATCCCTTGCGAGACGAACTTCGACCATACCGGGATGCGCTGCATGATCACTTCATCGGTGTCGCGGATACCGCCGCCGTTCGTCAGGAAGCCTCTTGCGCCCTTGATTTTGAAGTCCAGCGTGTTGTTCGAACCGAGCAGCCCGACGTCGAGTCCGCAGATGTCCAACACCACGAAGTCGCCTTCCTGGATCTCCGCACCCCACGGGTCATTGCACACCTCTTTGTAGTACCACTTTACCCATTCGGTGTACTCGTCCCCGGTCACCCCTGGCACCGGTCCTTCATAGGGCAAATAGCGTGCGGTCTTGGCGATTCCTACAGCCCGGGTCCGCCACAACGGACGGATGCTGTGGTGTACGGTGCCGTAGCCATGGTAGCCAACCCAGTCCATCCCGTCGCGTACATCCGTCACCCGAAGATTTTCGTAAAGCTTCAGCAGTTCCTGCCTTTCATCGTTGCTCATTTTCCCTTCTCCTCCTTGTGTTTTTTGCCCCTGCTCCAAAAACGACATTTCCCTCTGTTATGCCGCCGCATCCCCCCTTGACGAAATATCGCAAATCGTTCTTTGGAACTTCAGCGGATTTCGAATGACATGGCGCCGCATGACGCGCGCACGATCAACTCCGGCTCCAGCATGACAACGGAAGGCTCACCGTCTCCGCCCGACGTGATCCGGTCAATCAACGTCTGCGCCGCCGTCTGTCCCAGCTTGTAGCCGGGCTGCCGGATCGTCGTCACCGGCGGATCCAGGTACCTGGCCCACACCGTCTCGTCATAGCTGACGAGCGCCAATTGATCGGGCATGGCAAGCCCAAGCTCTCTCGCAGCACCGATGACTTCCAGCGTGATCATATTGTTGGTTGAGAAAATCGCGTCAATTTCCGGTCTTTTCTTGAGCTGGCGCATGATGACTTCCTGCTGGTTGTCCGCGTGCTGTTCCAGTTCGATGACGATGAGATCTTCATCCGTCATGCCATTGGCCAATATCGCCTTTTTGTACCCTTCCAGCCGGTCCTTCCACGTGCTCACATATTCATTGCGGTAAATGCAAATGGCGACTTTTCGGCGGCCGTATCGGACTAGATGATTCACCGCGATGTATGCGCCTTTGACGTTGTCGACCACAACGCTGCTTGCCCGGACTCCCTGAACCCGTCGGTTTATGAAGACGAACGGATAGCGTTGCTCCGCAAGCTTCTCGTACAACTGCGGATTTTTGCAGGTCGGGTTCAGGATGACGCCGTCCACCTGTCGTTCTCGGAGACTTTTCAAGTACTTTTCTTCCATCTCCGGATCTTCGTTCGAGTTGCAGATCATCAGATGGTAACCGAGGTCGCGGCAAGTATCCTCCAAACCTTCCAGCACGGTCGTCCAGAACGGGTTTTTCAGATTGGAAAGCACAAGCCCGATCACATGCGTCCGCATTGACTTGAGACCTTTGGCGAGTGCGTTAGGTGAATAGTCCAGCTCCTCGATCGCCTTCAGAACCTTCTTTATCGTTTCTTCGGAAGCGTGGGCATAATTGCCGTTAAGAATGCGGGAGACCGTTGTTTTCGACACTTTGGCCCGCTTCGCCACATCGGCAATGGTCACTTTCATTATGCTGTTCCCCTTCAATAGCATTGCTTCGGTTGGAGTATCGGCCTCTGATTGGAAACCGTTCAACCAAAATCATAAAAATAAAACGTTTACTTTTTTGTCTTAAACGCGGTTTATCGCAAAAATACTGTAAAATTCAACTTACTCCTAAATGTTTTGAGGAATCGTTACACTATTTGCTGTTTAAGTTACACAAAAAACTCTCCTTTGTCAACAGATAACTATATAATTATTCAATTTTCTTGTTCAATTTCTGGTTGATGGCTGTGTTTTTTGGTTTATCGATTTCCAACTTGCTCTCCATCGTATCTCCACTCCAAACAAAAAAGCAGCGCCGGTCCAGCGCTGCTTCCGCAAACTTCTGATTATTCCCCGCTCAGGAAGATGTAGCGTGCCAGGATGAGGACCGCCAGCACCCACATGAGCCAGTGGATCTTGTACTTGCTGCCGTCCTCCGCGGTCTTGCCGGCCAGGTTGGCGACAAGCGCCAGGACGACGTAGGACACGATGCCGAAGGAAATGCCGTTGGCGATGTTGTACGTGAACGGCATGATGACGATCATCAGGAACGCCGGAATTGCGTACACCATGTCGGTGAAGTTGATGTTCTTCACCGATTGCATCATCAGCACGCCGACGATGACGAGCGCCGCGCTCGTGGCCGCGCCCGGGACGAGCGCGACGATCGGCGCGATGAACAGCGCCAGCAGGAAGAGCACGCCGGTCGTGACGGCCGTCAGGCCGGAGCGGCCGCCCTGCGCGATGCCGGACGAGCTTTCGACGAACGCCGTGACCGTGCTCGTGCCGAGCATGGCGCCGCCGCTGACGGAGATCGCGTCAACGAGCATCGCCTTGCCGATCTTCTTTTTGCCTTCACTGGTGTTCGTGTCGACGCCGGCCCGGTTCGCCGTGCCGACGAGCGTGCCGAACGTGTCGAACAGTTCGACGAACGTGAACGTCAGGATGACCGTGACCAGACCGACTTCAAATGCGCCCTGGAAGTCGAAATGCCAGAAGTTCAGCGCGCCGAAGTCCGGCACCCACTGCGCGTCATCGCCGATCGATCCGATATTGCCCGTAATCGCCGCGACGATCGTCGTCAGCACGATGCCGAGCAGGATGGCGCCCGGAACGCGCAGCACCATCATGACCGCGATCAGCACGATGCCGATGATCGTCAGCCATACGTTCGCGTCTTTCAGCGAACCGAGGCCGATGATCCCGTCCGGCGTAATCGACATGATGCCGCTGTTCTTGAGGCCGATGATCGTGATGAACAGGCCGATGCCGACCGTGATGGCATGCTTCAGGCTGTCCGGAACCGCCGTCACCAGCATTTGCCGGATTTGCGTCAGCGTCAGAATGATGAAGATGATCCCGGAGATGAATACCGCCGTCAGACCCACCGCCGGCGAGATCGGCTCACCCGTGGCCTGGGAAGTCGCGATCGTCGCCGCGAAGTACGCGTTCAGCCCCATGCCCGGCGCGAGCGCCACCGGGAAGTTGACGAACAGCCCCATGGCGATCGTGAAAATGCCTGCAGCCAATGCCGTCGCGAGGAAGACCGAGTAGAAGTTCAGCCCCGCCCCTTGAAGGATGGCCGGGTTGACGGCCAGGATGTACGCCATCGTCATGAAGGTCGTAAGTCCCGCCATCAGCTCCGTGCGGATGTTCGTTCCGAGTTCCTTGAGCCGGAAGAAACGTTCCATAGCTCCATAACGCCCCCACATCAAAATTTGTGAAAACAGAAAAAACCTACGGAGGATGGTCATCTCTCCATAGGTTCTGCGAAAACAGGAGAATTATGCCTGCCGGACCGGTATGCAGACGACTCCCCTGCTTTTCGTAGCAAGATCATTTACGGTGACCTTGTAGAGACTCCCAAGCCAGATTCCCGGGATTATACGAAAAGCTTTTCCGATTTTCACAATTCTCCCTCATTCTACTGATCTTTGTCGCCTGCTGTCAATGGGTTTCACGAATGTTTTGCCCGCAATCGACCTTTTTGTTCGGATTGGAATCGCTTTCCTTGAAACGGAACCCTGTATCTCCCAGCCATTTTTAATGAAAAAAGCCTCCGCCATTCGGTCGAAAGCCCGTGAAACGCGTCTGCGGCAAGCCGGCCGGCGCCCGTAACCGCGCTGGATTCAGTTTTCCTCCTGCAGCCGTTTGACGAGCAGCTCGGGATTCGGAAGAAGGATCATTTTTTGCCGGATGACGATCAGCCCTTCTTCCTGCAATTCGTTGAACACCTTCGTCACCGTCTCGCGTACGGCGCCGACCATTTCCGCTATCTGCTGGTGTGTCACCTTGATGCCGATCAACAGCCCTTCCGGGGTCTCCGTCCCGTTCTCCTGCGCCAGACGCAGCAGCCGCTTCATGATCCGTGTCCGCACGTTCAGGAACGTCAGATCGCAGATCTGCTGGTTCGCCTTGCGCAGCCGCTCCATCGTATCATCGAGCATATAGAGCGCCAGCCGCGGATGATCCAAGATGAGCCGCTCGAACACGTTCCGTTTCAGGGCGTACACCTTCGTAAGCTGCGCCGCTTCCGCGGACGCGGAGCGCTGCGCCCCCGGCTTCATCATCGCCATCTCGCCGAAATAATCGCCGTCCCGCAGATACGCCAACATCACTTTCTTCGTGCCGTCGAACGTATAGATCTGAACGGCGCCGGAACGAATGAAGTAGACATCATCCCCTTCGTCTCCCTCAACGAAAATGACCGTTCCTTTCTTGAACGTCCGCTCCGTCAGATACGGGGCGAGACTTTCCGTGACTTCGGGATCCATTTCACGAAAAAAAGGAATCGCGGATCTGAGACGCGCCGCATCGATTGACACCTTGTACACTCCTCCCCGGCACCGTTCCCGCAGCCTCAGACGGCTGCCGCACCTGGTTCCAGGATCACTTCTTCGATGAACTCCGTCGGGAAATGCATCAGGTCGATTCTCAAGCCGTGATCGTGCGTCTGAATCACCGGGCGTGAAGGTTGACCTTTGTGCATTTCGACCACGGTGCCGACCATCCCGTTCGACAGCCGCACCATGGTGCCGACGGGGTATGGCGTGACGCTCTGGACGAATGCGCGGACGACGGAAATATGATAATGCGTGTCTACCTTCGACATGATGTATTCAATTCCTTCATGGGGAAGCCGGTTCTCGCCGATTTCGTTGACAAAATGGTCATAATCGTTCGCAACGGCCACAATCTGCGCCGCTTGCCGGAACTGTTCCCCCTGAACCCCCAGCGGATATCCGGTGCCGTTCACCTTCTCGTGATGCTGCAGCACCACGTGGGCCGACAGAAGCGGCAGTTCGGGATACCGGCGCATCAGGTCGAAGCCGACGCGCGGGTGATCATATTCCGGATTGACCGCATGTCTCGACACGCGTCCGATATCGTGCAGAAGCGCGCCGATCGCGAGCGTTTTGAGCTGAAGATCGCTGTATCCCAGCTTCATGCCCGTCATGACGGCAAGCAGGCAGACGTTGACGCTGTGCGCGTACAGATAGGCGGCTTCGGTGCGGTGCTCCTTCATCTGGAACCCGCCGTCCGCCTCCGTGAGGACATGCCGGACGATATCGTTCGCCAGACGCATGATCGGCCGCGGTTCCAGCCTTTCCGACTCCGCCACGGAATTGAAAAATCCCCGGACGGCATCGAACGCCGCGGCTCGCAGCACTTCCAGCTGATTGACGGGACTTGTCGAAACTTCGTTCAGCCGCCGGTTGTCGATGTACGCCCCTTCGACATTCATCCGGATCAGGCCGCTTATCATTCTCCGGGTCAGCACCTGTCCGCTCGACAAAATCAAGCGGCCGTCCGTCGTATACAGCGGACGCCCCAGCCTGTCTCCTTCTTCTAGTTCTGAGGTTGGTACCCACCGCATGAAAATCCACTCCATTATGACTACTTCAAAAAATTTGAACCAGTAAGATCATACCATAGACCCATCCCGCATTTCTGTAACTTCGGCCACAAATTGGACATGAAATTCGAAAAAATTGTCGATTTTCCCCTGATTGCGCGGGCAAAACAACAAGACAGCCCCGCATATGCGGAGCTGTCGGCTCATCTGCTTTACTCCCATTCAATTGTCGCCGGCGGTTTCGATGTAATGTCGTAGACGACGCGGTTGACGTTGTCCACTTCGTTCACGATCCGAACCGAGATGCGTTCGAGCACGTCCCACGGGATCCGCGCCCAGTCGGCCGTCATGCCGTCGATCGACGTGACGGCGCGGATGCCGACCGTGTAGGAATAGGTGCGGGCGTCGCCCATGACGCCGACGCTCTTCATGTTCGGCAGCGCGGTGAAGTATTGCCAGATCTCACGGTGCAGCCCGGCATTCGCGATCTCCTCGCGCAAGATCGCATCGGACTCGCGCACGATGCGCAGCTTCTCCTCCGTCACTTCGCCGAGGACGCGGATCGCAAGTCCCGGACCCGGGAACGGCTGGCGCCACACGATCTCCTCGGGAAGACCGAGCGCTTCGCCGACTTTGCGCACTTCATCCTTGAACAGCGTCTTGAGCGGCTCGACGAGCTTGAATTGCATGTTCTCCGGCAGACCGCCGACGTTGTGGTGCGACTTGATCGTCTGCGCCGTGGCGGTGCCGCTTTCGATGATGTCGGTATAGAGCGTGCCCTGGGCGAGGAACTCGAAGTCGTCAAACTTCGCGGATTCCTCCTGGAACACGTAGATGAACTCGTTGCCGATGATTTTGCGCTTCTGCTCGGGGTCTTCGACGCCCTTCAGCTTGTCCAGGAACCGGCGGCTCGCGTCGATCTTCACGACCTTCATGTCGAACTTGCCGGCGAACGTCTCCATGACGCTCTCCGCTTCGCCCTTGCGCAGCAGGCCGTGGTCGATGAACATGCACGTGAGCTGATCGCCGATCGCCTTGTGGACCAGCACCGCGACAACGGACGAATCGACGCCGCCGGAGAGGGCGCAGAGCACTTTTTTGTCCCCGACCTGCTCCCGGATCTCCCGGACCGCGTCCTCGATGAACGTCGTCATCGACCAGTTGCCTTCGCATCCGCAGATCTCGAACAGGAAGTTGCGGATCATCTCGTTGCCGTAAACGGAGTGGCGTACTTCCGGATGGAACTGGACGGCGTAGTAACGCTTCTCCGGATGGCTCATCGCGGCGACCGGCGCGCTCGGCGTGCGGGCGTCGACGCGGAAGCCCGGCGGCAGTTCGACGACTTTGTCGCTGTGACTCATCCATACCGTCTGCCGGCGGTCGAGACCGCTGATCAACCGGCAATCCGCTTCGAATTCAATCTCGGCCTTGCCGTATTCGCGCTTGCCCGCCCGTTCCACCCGGCCGTTCAATTGATGCGACATCATCTGCATGCCGTAGCAGATGCCGAGGATCGGCACCCCGAGCTCGTACACTTCCGGATCGACGAGCGGCGCGTTCTCTTCGTACACGCTGTTCGGGCCGCCGGAGAAGACGATTCCCTTCGGATTCAGTTCACGCAGCTTCGAAGCCGGCGTATTGTACGGCAGCAGCTCGCTGTACACGCCCAGATCGCGGATGCGCCGGGCAATCAGTTGGTTGTATTGGCCCCCGAAATCGAGCACCACGATGAGTTCATTCGGCTTGTCCATGGTACGCCTCCCTCAATTCATACCGCTAATTATACTGAACGGATTTTCGGGGCGTCAACGTGCTTGGGCGCCCTGGCGCACCGCCTGCAACTGCTGTCAGACCGTCGGCGCGGCGGCCGATTTTTGCTCCGTTGATGTCGACTCCCTGTACTCGCGGATCGCCTGCAGAACCGCATCGATATGGCCCTTCAAACGCACATTCCGCCACTCGCGGATCAGTCTGCCTTCTTCGTCGATCAGGAACGTCGAACGAACAATGCCCATATACTCGCGTCCGTACATTTTCTTCTGCTGCCATACGCCGTACTTCTCGCACACTTCGTGATCCGGATCGGACAAGAGCAGAAAAGGAAGTCCGTATTTGTCCCGGAACCGGATGTGGCGTTCGACTTCATCCGTGCTGACGCCGATGACGACCGCGCCATGTGCCGTCAGTTCGCTGTAGGCATCCCGGAATCCGCACGCCTGCTGCGTGCAGGTCTGCGTCATATCCTTCGGATAGAAGTACAACACCACAAGTTTCCCGCGAAAATCGCTCAATCGGATATCCCCGTCCGCCGAAGGCAGTGTGAAATCGGGCGCCTTCGCTCCGATGGACAGTGTCATGGCCGTGCGTTCCTCCCTCGAAATCCTTACATCTTAATATTCATTGTATCAAAATCGGGGCTGCGTTCCGGACAAAAATCGCACAAATTGGCAAACGCTTGATTTTTTCCAGGCAGCCGGGTAGCATGGAGGTGGCAACAACGCGTGTAGCGCACCGTCCCATTGTCAGACAGCATGAATATTGTGGCGCGTGAAGCACACCGTCCCATTAACCGCATGAAGCGGAAGGGGCGGTGTTATTTTTTTTTCGAAAGGAGACGGGTTGATGGATCGGACATTCGAGACTCATTATGACGCATGGATGAAGCGGCAGATTGCGGCCAGTGCGGGAGAACGGCGCAGGCGGCTGCAGGAGCACGGCTATTTGGAAAGAAAGCTGCTCCAGAACGTCTGGTGGCCTGCGGTCGGTTCGTTCGAGCACCTGCATGCGGAATACGAAGTTGCAGATTTCAAGGACGGCGTCCGGTTTCTGGACTTCGCGTATCTTCGCATGCCCCACCGGATATGCCTGGAAGCGGACGGATTCGGGCCGCATGCCAGATACGCGGACCGGCACAAATTCTCGGACGACCTGACGCGCCAGAACCACCTGGTCATCGACGACTGGCGGGTGCTCCGTTTCTCGGCGGATGATATCGAGAACCATCCCCGGAAATGTCAGCAGGTCGTTCTTCAACTGCTGGGGCGATTGTTTGGAGGCAGAGACCCCTATGTCGAATTGCCGGTTATGAAAAGAGAAATCCTGCGGTATGCCGCATATTCGCCGGGGCCGGTCAAACCGTCAGAGATCCAGGGATTATTGGGAGTCGGCGACAAAACCGCCCGCAAGCTGTTGAGGGAGTTGGCTGGTGACGGTTATCTGGAACCGGTGAATGGCACCCGTCGGTTTCACAGCTACCAGCTTGTCCGATCAAAAGTGAAACTATTATAAGGCCGCCTCTAACGGCACCTTGTGCCGTAATTTGGCTCTTTGCCGTGCTCGGACAGGCAATTAACGGCACCAAATGCCGTTAAATGCCGATGACGCGCGAGACCGGGCGCTCAGCGACGCCAATAACGGCACCTCGTGCCGTTATTGGGCCCACTGCCGTGCTCTGACGGGCGATTAACGGCACCAAATGCCGTTAATCGCCGATGCCGCGAGGCCCCGGCTGCTCAGCGACGCCAATAACGGCACCTCGTACCGTTATTGGGCCCACTACCGTGCTCTGACGGGCGATTAACGGCACCAAATGCCGTTAATCGCCGATGCCGCGAGGCCCCGACTGCTCAGCGACGCCAATAACGGCACCTCGTGCCGTTATTGGGCCCACCGCCGCGCTCTGACTAGCGATTAACGGCACCAAATGCCGTTAATCGCCGATGCCGCGAGGCCCCGGCTGCTCAGCGACGCCTCCTCGCACCGCTGCACGCCGCGCCCGGCAACCACGCCCGCCTACGACCTCGCCCCCGGCAACCACGCCCGCTTACGACCCCGCCCCGCGGTACCGCTTCACGCCGATGTTCCAGACGGCCAGCCCGATGGCCGTGAACACGAGGCCGACGACCGGCGTGAGCAGCGCCATCCGCAGATCCGCGGCGCCGCTGCGCTCGAGGAAATACGACGCCGGATAGACGCCGACGAACGCGAACGGCAGCAACCACGTGAGCACGAAGCGCATCGTCTTGTTGTAGATCGTGACTGGATAGCGGCCATAGCTCTGCAGGTTGTACATGAGCGGCAGGATGCCTGTCGGCGCGTCGGTGAAGAACCCGATGGCGGTCAGCGCCGTATACAGGCCGAAGTACACCATCACCGCGCCCGCCGTCAGCACGATCAGCATCAAGAGATCCATCCAGCCAAACGTCATCTCCATCTGCCGCGCCGTAATCACCATGATTACGATCCCGACGATGGAGCCGATCAACCCGGGCGGGTACATGTTCTCGAGCATGATCTGAAACAAATTGTGCGCCGGACGCGTCAGCACCCGGTCCATCTCGCCCTTCACGATATACCGCTCGCTGAAATTCCACAGGTCGAAAAAGCAGCTGAAGATGCCGTACGGCACCATGAAATATCCGAACACGAACACGACTTCCGCTTCCGTCCATCCGCCGAGCGTCGGCGTATGCCGGAACGCGATCAGGATGACGATCAGGTTGATCGCCTGGAATGCCAGATCCGACACCACTTCGATCCAGAAGTCGGCCCGGTACGTGAGGCGCGTCTTGGCGTAGTTCTTGAAGTATTCCCAAAGCAATCCGAGGTAAAACATGACGCCGTCTCACCCTCCCTGCACGAACAGCCGCTTCCGCGCCGCCCGCCACATGAGCATGATCGGGATGATCAGCACGACGGCCCATGCGGCCTGCAGCCCGATCGCCGCCAGCGCCTCGTCTCCCGTGCTCCGCCCGGTGAACACCGCGCTCGGCAAATAAGCGATCGCCTGGAACGGCAGCCATTCCGACAGGGCGGCCAGCCAGCCCGGAAACAGCGCGATCGGCACGAGCACGCCGGAGAACAGGTCGATGAACACCCGCTTCATGCGCAGCAGCCCGTCGACGTTCTCGATGTAGAACGCCCCCATCCCGGTGAGCAGGTTCAACTCCGCGTTGATAATGAAGCTGAACACCAGCATGACCGCATACAGCAGCCAGACCGCCGGATCTCGGGGCAGCTCGATCGGGAAAATAAGGCACACGACGACCAGCCCCGGCGTCATGAAGAGCAACAGCCGGAACAGCCCTTCGCCGAACCCCTGAAACAATTTGACCAGCAAATAATTGTACGGCCGGATAAACTGGATGGCGACGCTGCCGTCGCGCACCTCGTTCGCGATCTCGCGGTCCAGATTGTTGAAATAGAACGCGCGCGCCATCCAGGTGACCGCCACGTAAGTCGTCATCTGCGCCAGCGTAAATCCCCGGATCGCTTCCTGATCCCCGTAGATCGCATGCCAGAAGAAGAAGTAAGCGCCGATATTTACCGCATAAATGACGATGCCGCTGTAATAATTCACCCGGTACGCCAGCATCATCAGAAACCGGATGCGGATCAGATCCAGGTACATGCTCGTCACGTCGCGCCCACCAGCCGTTCCGCGCCCGAAGCCGAACCCGATTTGTAGATTTCCCGCACGATCTCATCCGTGCTCGTCTCCATGAACTTGATGTCGCGGATGTCAACGCCGCTGCCGACGACGCGGGCCAGCGCGTCGGACAGATTCACTTCGGCCGGCACACGCAAAACCGCCGTCATGTCCTCGCCCGCCTGCCAGCTCGCACCGGGCAGATCGGCCGTCAGCCGCTCCAGCCGCTCCAGCGCTACCTGCTCGCCGAACTGGAGCCGGATCTCGCGCCCGCGGCTCCAGCGCGTCTTGAGCTCGTCCAATCCGCCGTCATAAATGATCCGGCCGTCGTCCAGCATGATGACCCGCGAACAGAGCGCTTCGATATCCTGCAGATCGTGCGTCGTCAGCAGAATCGTCGTGCCGTGCTCGCGGTTGAGCTGGATCAGAAACTCGCGGATTTCCGTCTTGACGACAATGTCGAGCCCGATTGTCGGCTCGTCGAGAAACAGAATCGACGGATTGTGCAGCAGCGATGCGACGAGCTCGCACCGCATCCGCTGGCCGAGGCTGAGCTTCCGCACCGGCCGGTTCAGCAGATCGCCCAGCTGCAGCCGTTCGACCAGCTCGTCCAGCCGCCGCCGGTAATCGGCCATCGGCACGCGGTACACCTTGCGCAGCAGCCGGAACGATTCGATCACGCCGATATCCCACCACAACTGGCTGCGCTGGCCGAACACGACGCCGATGTTGCGGACGAACCGCTCGCGCTCCCGCCAGGGCACATAACCGGCCACCCGAACCGTGCCGGATGTCGGCACCAGAATGCCGGCAAGCATCTTGATCGTCGTCGACTTTCCTGCGCCGTTCTCCCCGATGTATCCGCAGATTTCTCCCTGCGGAATCGTGAAACTGATATCCTTCACCGCCGTCACTTCCACATATTCACGGCGGAACAAATCCCGCAGCGCGCCGGCAAGACCTTCCCGGTTTCGCTGTACTTTGAACGTCTTGCGCAACTCATGCACTTCGATCGCCGGCTGCATGGCAACCTCTCCCTTCCCCCTCGACATTTCCCGGGAAATGACTCTCTATCTTCCGACAACAGTATAGCACTTGTAAGACAGGTCGTGACATTTTATAATCTTTAAGCGTGCAAAGTTAAGCTTGCAAAGTTTTCATGTGCGGAACCATTCGACGAGTTGTGTCGTCAATAGTTAATGTGCAGAACGATTTTTGCGGAGAAGGAGAGAACCGCCATGAAGCCGCGATCATCCCGAAAGAAGAACAAATGGCTGCGCCGGACGCTCTACGGCCTCTTGTCGGTTGCGATCATTATGATCGGATACGCCGTCTATCAGGCTATTACCATTTACAATGCGCTGGACAACTTCCAGAAGGACGAGTCGGAATCCCGCTTCCAATCGGTGGTGGACAAGACGGTGGAAGCGCCGCCGGAGTGGGAAGGCAAGGAACGCGTCAACATTCTGCTGCTGGGCGGTGACGCGCGCGGACTTGCCGAAGGCGAAGTCGCCCGTTCCGACTCGATGATCGTCGTCTCGATCGACCCGGTCACGAAAAGGGCGCATCTGCTGTCCGTCCTGCGCGACACGTACATCGACATTCCGGGGCACGGCAAAGGCCGGGCCAACACCGCCATCACGCTCGGCGGGCCGAATCTCGCCATGGAGACGATCGGCGACCTGCTTGGACTTGACATCCATTATTACGCTTATGCCGATTTCGAAGGGTTCAAGGCGCTGGTCGACGCCATCGGCGGTGTATATTTCGAAGTCGAGAAAGATATGAACTATGTCGACAACGCGGACAAGAACCGCTATGACATCCACCTGAAGAAAGGATACCAACTGCTCGACGGCGACAAAGCGCTGCAATACGTCCGTTTCCGCCACGATGCGATGTCCGACTTCACCCGGACCGAACGGCAGCGGGAGTTCCTGAAAGCCGTCGCGAAGAAACTGCAGTCGACCTGGAACGTCGTCCGGATGGGACAAATTCTGGAGAGCGTTCAGCCGTACATCGAGACGAACATGCAGGTGTCGGATATGCTGAAGCTCGGTCAGCTCGGCCTGAAGATCCACGTCGCCGGCTCCGCGCAGGTGCCGCCGATGGAGCTCCTCAAGGACGAGAAGGTGGGCGGCGCTTCGGTGCTGGCGGTCCGCGACACGGAAGCCCTGAAAGCTTACGTGCAGGAAGTGCTGGCGAGCGACGAGACGGCCGCGGATACCGAAGGCGATGCGGACGAATCATCGGGCAAGCCTTCCGGTCCCGTCACGAGCAAGCCCGCGGACGAAGCAGAGCCTGCGGCCTGACCGGCCGGCGCATCGATACTCATCACGCGGAAGGGGGTTCCGGCCATCGGTGCCGGGGCGCCCTTTTCTTGATGGTTGTCCTGTGAAAAATATGACCGCAAACGCGAAAGGAGATTCTCCCATGCCCGCAAATACCGGAAGACGCCCGACATCCGCCTCCCTCTATGAAGAAGCGCTTCAACACATCGTCGGCGGCGTCAACAGCCCGTCCCGCTCGTTCAAGGCGGTCGGCGGCGGCGCTCCCGTCTTCATGAAGCGCGCGCAAGGCGCTTATTTCTGGGATGTCGACGGCAACCGCTATATCGACTATCTCGCCGCCTACGGACCGATCATCGCCGGACACGCCCATCCGCGCATCGTCGAGGCGATTGCCCGGGCGGCCGAAAGCGGCACCCTGTACGGCACGCCGACCGAGCTTGAGATCGAGATGGCCCGCCGCCTGAAAGAAGCGATTCCGTCCATGGACAAGGTCCGGTTCGTGAACAGCGGAACCGAAGCGGTCATGACGACGATCCGCGTCGCCCGTGCCTACACGAACCGGACGAAAATCATCAAGTTCTCCGGATGCTACCACGGCCATTCCGATCTCGTGCTCGTCGCCGCCGGCTCCGGGCCGTCAACGCTCGGCATCCCGGACAGCGCCGGCATCCCGATCTCGATTGCGCACGAAGTCATCACCGTGCCGTACAACGATCTGGACGGCCTGCGCGCCGCCCTCGAGCGTTGGGGCGACGATGTCGCCGCCGTCCTCGTCGAGCCGATCGTCGGCAACTTCGGCATGGTCATGCCGAAGCCCGGCTTCCTCGAAGGGGTATGCCGGATGGCGCGCGACGCCGGCGCGCTCGTCATCTACGACGAAGTCATCACCGCGTTCCGCTTCCACTACGGCGGGGCGCAGAACTTTGCCGCGTTCCCCGACCACGCCGCCATCGAGCCGGATCTGACGGCTCTCGGCAAAATCATCGGCGGCGGTCTGCCGATCGGCGCCTACGGCGGCCGGAAGACGATCATGGAGCAGGTTGCGCCGCTCGGCCCGGCGTACCAGGCCGGCACGATGGCCGGCAACCCCGCTTCGATCTCCGCCGGCATCGCCTGCCTCGACGTGCTGCGCGAGCCCGGCGTCTACGACCGGATGGACGCGCTCGCCGCCCGGCTCACGGACGGCCTTGAGGCATCCGCGGCAAAGCACGGCGTGCCGCTCACGATCAACCGGATCCGCGGCGCGTTCTCGACGCATTTCTGCGCACATCCGGTCACGAACTATGCGGAGGCGCAGGATACGGACGGCGAAGCGTTCGCCGCATTCTTCCGCGCCATGCTCGACCGCGGCGTCTGTCTGGCGCCGTCGAAGTTCGAGGCATGGTTCCTGACCGTCGCCCATACGGATGCCGACATCGAAGAGACGATCGAAGCGGCGGACGAATCGTTCCGCCTCGTGGCAGCCGGCGCGCACGGTTAAAGCGCGCGGCTGAAGCGATCATGCCGCGCCAAACCAAGAAGCCTTCGGACACCGCCGCAGCAGGCGGATGATCCGAAGGCTTCTTCGCATTTCAGGCCCCGCGCTCGCGAATCAGGCCGCGACGTCGCGGCGGCGGAAGACGTACCAGGACAGCGCGATGAAGATCACGTAGTACCCGGCCAGGACCGCGAGGGAAAACCCGAAGGGCCGGTCAGGTATCGGCGTCCCGCCGGAGACATACGTAGACAGTCCGTAATTCATGAACAGCACGTAGTCCACCCACGGTTTGTCGAGAAGGCTGAGCAGCGCCGCCATCATGTTGCCGCCCAGGAGCAGGAAAATCGACAAGCCGATCGCCAGGGCGCTCGACCGGAAGACGGTCGAGATCATGAACGCCATCGTCACCGTGACGATGATCTGGATCAGGTTAAGCCCGTAGTAAGACAGCAAATAGACAATGTAGCTTCGCGATCCCTGGTTCGGATAGGTGTACTCGCCGTTGCTTCCGAACAGCACGCCGTTGACGAGCAGCGTAAACAGAAGCAGCGAGACCGTGAAAAAGAGCATGAAAAGCAGCAGCGATACGTACTTCGACAGCAGAATTTTGGACCGGCTCCACGGGCGGATGAGCAGCAGCTTGATGGTGCCGGTCGAAAACTCGCCCGCCACGCTGTCCGCCGCGATGATGACGGCGAATATCGTGATGAGCGACAGCACGACTTCCGCTTCCAGATAGGAAAAGAACCACATGTCCGGATCGGCCTCGAGCGCCATGGCGCCGAGGGAAATGCCGAGCGGGATGATCAGCATGATGGCGAACATGATCCAGGTGCGGAGCCGCCGGTAAATTTTCATGTTCTCGTTCCGGACAAGCCGAATGAAATCAACCAATGCGCCCGCCTCCCGTCACTTCGAGGAATTGATCTTCCAGCGACTTCGTCACGGTCCGGATGCCGTAAACGCGCACGCCTGCCGCGACAAGACGGGCGTTGATGTCGGCCGCCTCCTCGCGACCGGCGCTCACCACGATGCCGCCGGACTCCGCCCGCAGGACGGCGCCGCCCAGCGCTTCCGCAGCCGCGTCGGGACGATCGACCTCGAACAACACCTCCGCTTTCCCGCCGTTCTCCGCGCCGCCGTGAATCAGCCGCACATCGATCAATTTGCCGGCCTGGATAATGGCGACGCGGTCGCACATCAGTTCCATCTCCGAGAGCAGATGGCTCGAGACGAACACGGTTGTGCCTTCGTGTTTCGCCAGATGGCGCAGATAGTCCCGCAGCTCGCGGATGCCGGCCGGATCAAGGCCGTTCGTCGGTTCGTCAAGGATGAGCAGCGCCGGCCGATGCAGAATCGCCTGCGCCACCCCGAGCCGCTGCCGCATCCCGAGCGAGTACGTTTTGACTTTGTCGTGTATGCGCGCGGTCAGGCCGACGAGTTCAACCACCTCGTCGATCCGCTTGCGCGGAATGCCGGGGATCATCCGCGCATAATGCAGCAGGTTCTGGTATCCGGTCAAATATTTGTACATCTCCGGATTCTCGACGATCGCGCCGACCTGGCGCACCGCGGCTTCATATTCGGTCCGGATGCTCCGGCCCCGGATCAGAATCTCGCCCGACGTCATCCGCATCAGGCCGACCATCATCCGGATGGTCGTCGTCTTGCCCGAACCGTTCGGGCCTAGAAAACCGAACACTTCTCCCGGCGGCACGTCGAACGTCAGATTGTCGATGATCGTGCGATTGCCGATCCGTTTCGTCACGTTCAGCAGCCGCACGACCGGCTCCGTGCCGCCCGTCTGCAAATCCAACACCAAATCCTCCCCCATCTTCGGGCGATTACCGCCCGTCCTGCTATATGTTAATATATTCAATGATTACAATATATAAACGGAGGGTAACCGGCACAGGTTGCATGGTGTTGCAAAATTGCTTCCCTGCTCCCATATGGACAAGCATAACAAAAAAAGTTCCCGCCGGCCGTGCGTGACAGCCGGGGGAACTTCATGACGCCGCCGTTTGCATTCAGCACGCGGCATGCCGGACCGCCGATGGACCCGTTTGAGAAGGTACTGCGGCGGGCGGGGCCTGCGGCGCGGTGTCCAGCGGCTTGAAGACCGTACCCGAACGGCCGGCTTCCGCCGCGGCGGACCGGGTAGTCTCTTCGCCGCCGCAGACCAGGCAGCATCCGAGCGGGTAGACGAGGCGGAAATACCCCGTCCGGAATACCCGGTGGCCGTTGGCCGCATCCTTCAGCTCCTGGCAACCGACGCAGTAGAATTGTTCGGTATCCATCGCCGGTCAACACTCCTTTGCGAAATAGTTCGAAAAACCCTTGAATCGTTACAGTATGGAGCGTCACTTCCTGCTTTTTCGATTGGCTTCGATATGTATCGCAAATGAAACTTTAGATACATTTCGTAACCTTATATTTATAATTTATGACATTTATCGATTCCTGTCAATCCCGAAATCCCGCTCCGGCTGTATCCTTTTGTCGGATGCGTCAGCGTCTGCCGCTTCATTTCGACGGTCCCATGGCCTGAAACTGTTTTGCCAAGTTTCTTGTACTGCCTGTAGAAAAATGTTACGTTATGTATAGACATGACGCCGCAACCGGCAAGTGACTCCAGTCATGACTTGTTCTTTTCCATGCTAAAATTCAGGGATATGCGGATATAGGAGGATGACCATGAACATCGGTAGCCGAATTGCGAAACTTCGCGAAGAGCGGGGCTGGACACAAGAACAAACGGCTGCGGCAATCGGCATCTCCCGGGCGGCTTTGTCCCACTACGAAAAGAACCGGCGGGAACCTGACACCGAAACGTTGACAAAATTTGCCGATCTGTTTAATATTTCCATCGACTACCTGGTCGGCAGAACGAACGTGCCCAATCCTCCGCTCAGTCCGGATGTCCGTGAATTTGTGGATTCCCTTGAACTGTCCGACGAGCAGATCATGGAGCGGTTCTCGCTTTCCGTCGACGGCCGCAAACTGTCGCCCGACGAGACGCGCCGCTTCATCGCCTTCGTCCGCGCCGAGCGGAGCATGCGCGGCAATTGATCGCGCGTCCTGACAACAAACATGCGCATGCCGTCCTTGTGCGGCATGCGCATGATTCATGTTGTCATTCAATTTCCTCCGACCCGGGCCAGATCGCGCGCGTTCGCCTCGAACGCGGCCATCAGCGCCGCTTCCCCGGTCAGTCCGCGATTGTGCATGTCTTCGATCCGCTCGAGCATCCGCTTGTAGTCCTTCGGAATGACCTTGACGAACTTCGCGCGGGAAGCGTCCCAATCCGCGAGAATCTCCTTCGCCCGCTCGCTGCCCGTCAGTTCCGCGTGGCGGCGGATCATTGCCCGCACTTCCTCGCTTTCCCTGCCTGCATCCAGCGTCTCGAGCCCGATCATTTCGAAGTTGCAGCGGACCGGGAAATCCCCGTCCTCATCATAGACGTACGCGATGCCGCCCGACATGCCGGCCGCAAAGTTCCGCCCCGTCCGGCCGAGGACGACGACGCGCCCGCCGGTCATATATTCGCAGCCGTGGTCGCCCACGCCTTCGACGACGGCATACGCGCCGCTGTTGCGCACCGCGAAGCGCTCGCCGGCGATGCCGCGGATGTACGCTTCGCCGCCTGTCGCGCCGTACAGCGCCGTATTGCCGATGATGATGTTCTCCTCCGCCTTGAACGTGGCCTTCGGCGAAGGCGCGATGATCAGCTTGCCGCCCGACAGCCCTTTGCCGACGTAGTCGTTCGCATCGCCTTCCAGCGACAGCGTGATGCCGCGCGGCAGGAACGCGCCGAAGCTTTGGCCCGCCGATCCGGTGAAATGGAACCGGATCGTATCCTCCGGCAGCCCTTCGGCGCCGTAACGGCTCGTCACCTCGTAGCCGAGCATCGTGCCGACGACCCGGTTGATGTTGCGGATCTCAAGCGACGCGCTGACCGGCTCGCGGCGCTCCAGCGCCGGCTTGGCCAGCGGGATGAGATGGCGCGCGTCCAGCGACTCTTCCAGGCCGTGGTTCTGCTCCTGCACCTTGCGGCGCGGCGCATCCGACGGCAGCTCCGGCTGATGGAGCAGCGGCGACAGGTCCAGCCCCTTCCGCTTGCCGTAGCGGACCGCTTCGTCCATCTCCAGCATGTCGAACCGGCCGACCATCTCGTCGATCGTCCGGAAGCCGAGCTCGGCCATGATTTCGCGCAGCTCCTGCGCGATGAACCGCATGTAGTTGACGACGTAATCCGGGCTGCCCATGAACTTCTTGCGCAGCTCGGGATTCTGCGTCGCGATGCCGACCGGGCACGTATCGAGATGGCAGACGCGCATCATGACACAACCGAGCACGACGAGCGGAGCGGTCGAGAAGCCGAACTCTTCCGCGCCGAGCAGCGCCGCGATCGCGACGTCCCGTCCGGTCATCAGCTTGCCGTCGACTTCGACGGTGACGCGGCCGCGCAGATCGTTCAGCATCAGCGTCTGATGCGTCTCCGCGAGTCCGAGCTCCCACGGCAGCCCGGCGTGGCGGATCGACGTGACCGGCGATGCGCCGGTGCCGCCGTCGTAGCCGCTGATCAGGATGACATCCGCGCGTCCCTTCGCCACGCCGGCCGCGATGGTGCCGACGCCGACTTCGGAGACAAGCTTCACGCCGATGCGCGCGCGAGGGTTCGCGTTCTTCAGATCGTGGATCAGTTCGGCCAGATCCTCGATCGAGTAGATGTCATGGTGCGGCGGCGGCGAGATGAGCCCGACGCCCGGCGTCGAACCGCGCGTCTCCGCGATCCACGGATACACTTTCCGTCCCGGAAGCTGGCCGCCTTCGCCCGGCTTCGCGCCCTGCGCCATCTTGATCTGGATCTCGTCGGCGTTCACCAGATACTGGCTCGTCACGCCGAACCGGCCGGACGCCACCTGCTTGATTGCGCTCCTGCGCGAATCGCCGTTCGGATCCGGCACATAGCGCCGCGGATCTTCGCCGCCTTCGCCGGTGTTCGACTTGCCGCCGAGCCGGTTCATCGCGATCGCCAGCGCCTCGTGCGCCTCCTTGCTGATCGAGCCGTACGACATCGCGCCGGTCTTGAAGCGCTTCACGATCGACTCGACCGGCTCGACCTCCTCGATCGGCACCGGACTGCCCTTCTTGAACTTGAGCAGCGAGCGGAGCGTGCGGCGCGTCTCCTCTTCGCCCTCGACGAGTTTCGAATATCGCTTGTACAGCTTGTAGTCGTTCGTCCGTGTCGCGAATTGCAGCGTATGGACCGTCTCCGGATTGAACAGATGGTCCTCGCCGTCCCGGCGCCATTGATATTCGCCGCCGGAATCGAGCGCCTGCTCGGCTTCGGCCAGAGAGCTGAACGCCTTCTCGTGGCACTTCAGCGTCTCCTCGGCGATCGTATCCAGCCCGATGCCGCCGATGCGGGACGCCGTCCAGGTGAAGTACCGGTCGATGACGTCCTGCGCAAGCCCGACGGCCTCGAAGATTTGCGCGCCGCGGTACGACTGGATCGTCGAGATGCCCATTTTGGACAAAATCTTGACGACGCCCTTCGTGGCCGCCTTGATGTAGTTCTGCACCGCCTTCTCGTACGCGACGCCCTTCAAGAGGCCCCGCCGGATCATGTCGGCGAGCGTCTCGAATGCGAGATACGGATTGACGGCGCTCACACCGTAGCCGAGCAGCAGCGCGAAATGATGCACTTCGCGCGGCTCGCCCGATTCGAGCAGCAGGCTGACCTTCGTCCGCGTTCCCTTGCGGATCAGATGATGGTGCAGCGCCGATACGGCCAGCAGCGCCGGAATCGCCGCGTTGTCCTTGTCGATGCCGCGGTCGGACAGGATGATCAGATTATGCCCCTTGTCGATGACGCGGTCCGCCGCCTCGCACATCAGGTCGATCGCCTCGCGAAGCCCCTTCTCCCCTTCGGCCGCCGGGAACAGGATCGGAATCGTGATCGCCTTGAACCCCGGCCGGCGGATATGGCGCAGCTTCGCGAACTGCTCGTTCGACAGGATCGGCGTCTCCAGCCGGATATGCCGGCAGCTCTCCGGCTCGGGCTTCAGCAGGTTGCGCTCCGAACCGATCGTCGTGACGGTCGACGTGACGATCTCCTCGCGGATGGCGTCGATCGGCGGGTTCGTCACCTGCGCGAATAGCTGCTTGAAATAGTTGTACAGCCGCTGCGGGCGTTCCGACAGCACGGCAAGCGGCGCGTCATAGCCCATGGAGCCGATCGGCTCATTGCCCGTGCTTCCCATCGGCTCGAGCACCTTGCGGAGCTCCTCGTACGTGTAGCCAAAGGCGGCCTGGCGGATGCGGACCGCCTCGCTGTCCGGTCCCGGCAGTTCGAGCGCGTCCGGCAGATCGTCGAGTCCGATCAGATGCTCATCCAGCCACTCGCGGTACGGTTTTTCGGTCGCGATCGCCTTCTTCACTTCCTCGTCGGAAATGATGCGGCCTTCCTTCGTATCGACAAGGAGCACCCGCCCCGGACGGAGCCGGTCTTTGTACAGCACTTCGTCCTGCGGAATCTCCAGCGCGCCCGTCTCGGACGCGAGGATGATGAAGCCGTCCTTCGTCACGCAGTAGCGCGCCGGACGGAGCCCGTTCCGGTCGAGGATCGCGCCGATCTGCGTGCCGTCCGTGAACGCCATCGCGGCGGGACCGTCCCACGGTTCCATCAGCGTGCTGTGATATTCGTAGAACGCCCTTTTCTCCGGACTCATGGACTCGTGCTTCGTCCACGGCTCCGGCACCATCATCATCGCCGCGTGCGCCAGCGGGCGGCCGGCGAGGTAGAGCAGCTCCAGCACGTTGTCGAACATCGCCGTGTCGGACCCGTCCGGATCGATAACCGGCTTGATCTTCTCGATGTCGCCGCCGAACAGCTCGGACTCGAGCAGCGTCTGGCGCGCGTGCATCCAGTTGATATTGCCGCGCAGCGTGTTGATCTCGCCGTTGTGGATGAGATAACGGTACGGATGCGCGCGGTCCCAGCTCGGGAACGTATTCGTGCTGAAACGGGAGTGGATGAGCGCGATCGCCGATTCCATCGCGTCGTCCATCAGCTCGGGATAAAACGACTTGAGCTGCTCCGTCGTCAGCATTCCCTTGTACACAATCTTTCTGCAAGACAGACTTGCAGCGTAGAACTTGTCGCCGCCCGGAAGTTCTCCGTAGCGGATCGCCCGTTCCGCGCGCTTGCGGATGACATACAGTTTCCGTTCAAAAGGCAGTCCGGCCTCCGTTCCGGTGCCGCGGCCGATGAACAGCTGGCGGACATACGGCTTCGCTTCCTTCGCGGAGCGTCCGAGCAGCTCGTCGTTCGTCGGCACCGTGCGCCAGCCGATCACTTCCTGCCCTTCCTCGCGGACGATCGCCTCGAGCGTCCGCTCCTGCTCCGCTCGCTGCGCTTCGTCATGGGGCAGGAACAGCATGCCGACGGCGTAATCGCCTTCATCCGGCAGCGTAACGCCCAGTCCTGCCATTTCCCTGCGGAAGAACCGGTGCGGAATCTGGATCAGAATACCCGCGCCGTCCCCCGTATTCGGCTCGCTGCCCTGACCGCCGCGGTGCTCCATGTTCTCGAGGACAGTCAGCGCCCGGCGGATAACGGTACTCGACTTGATGCCGGCAATGTTCGCCACGAAGCCCATGCCGCATGCGTCCCGCTCGTATTGCGGATCATACAGTCCCTGCTTCGGCGGCAATCCCGCGTGCCGCGTTTTCATATCAAGCGCCACCTCACTTCTTGAATGGTGCAAACCGCGTTTCGGCACAAGCAAAGCTTCAAATCCGGCCAAAAATGACTTACAATGTAATGGCCGAAGAAAAGCGGAAATACGAACGGCGGATGCCCATACGATTTGCATCATGGAACTACAGTATAGGCTTAGTCGCCCCGCCGCAAAATGGACTAATCCGCCGATCATTTGCACCGATTCACTTATCCTATGCGGCGCGGATGATCGGCGGCGCATCAACTTTTTTATGGGTGCGATAAGTTTCGTTTGTCGATGCAAATCGTTTCTTTGCATTCCTTATCTTGTCCTTATTCTGATCGGGAAGGTGTGATTCCATTGCGGAAATTGTGGCGGGACAGGCTGCACCCGGCGTTTGCCGCCGTACTGGCCGCCCTGATGGCGGCAAGCATGATGCAAGCGCTGCCAAAGGCGGCGGGTGCCGCCGGCGAGACGGCCGGGGAAGACGGCGTCTACCGCATCGCGGCGCTGGGCGACTCGCTGGCCGCGGGCTATGAGTACGGCATGGAAAAGCAGGCGAATCCGGTGGCCTACGGATTTGTCGAGCGGGTGTGGGAACAGGCGCTCTTCCGGGGCTTCAAAGCGGAGTACGCCAATTACGGCATCATCGGCCTCCGGACCGAAGGACTGGAGAAGCTGCTGGCGCGGGCGGAGCGCGGCGAAGGCTCGGGCCCGGAGGATCTGCTCGCCGAAGGCCAGGAAGCCTTCGTCGATCCGCGCATCAGCAGCCTCGTCGGCGACGGTGCGGCGGTGCGGCGGAATATCGAAAGCGCCGACCTCATCCTGATCCAGGTCGGCGGCAACGATCTGGCCGCTTATATCCAGATGCTGGGTTCGGGCCAAACCGATGAAGCGGACGCGTGGCTGGAAGGCATGCTGGACCGGATTCTGGCGTCGCTGGAAACGTCGATCCGCACCATTCACCGCATCAATCCGGACGCGCTAGTCGTCATCGGCGACCAATATTCGCCGGTGCCGAAGAATATCATGGACCAGCAGGTGCCCTACTATGAGAAGCTGCAGGACGCCGTCAAGCAGACGACCGGGAAGCTGGAAGAATTGTCCGCCCGGTTCGCGGCGGAAGGACGGGATGTCCGGGTGGCTTACTCGGCGAGCCGCTTCGTCGGCCGCGAACTGACCTACACGAAAGTGCTGGCGGCATATCTGAACAAGGAAACCGACATTCATCCGAATCAGAACGGCTACGACGCCATGGGCCGGGCCTTTGCCGAAGCGGTCTGGGGCGACTACCGCGAGCCTTCGCCCCGGGAAGAGGGCGTGCCGATCACGATCTTCGTGAACGGGAAGGAACTGAAGCCGGACAATGAAAAGCCGCTTGTCAGGAACAACTTCACCTTCCTCGTCCTGCGCGACATCGCCGCCGCCCTGAAAGCAGACCTGGCGTGGGACAACAAGACGAAATCGGCGACGTTCACCTTAAGCGGCCGCAAGGTCGTGCTGACGCCGGGCAGCGCCGTGATGATGGTGAACGGAGAGCCGCGGACGATTCCGGCGCCGCCGTTCACGGAAGGCGGCCGGACCTACGTGCCGCTCGGCGCGCTGTCCGACGCCCTGGGATTCGATGTCGTCTACCGAAACACGCTCAAAACGGCTTTCATCAACGGTTGAACATCCGTCTGCTCCGGCGATCGCTCATCCCTTGTCAATCCCCGTACGGATTCGTAATATGATATGTAGGAAAAGTGGGTGAGACGATGCACAAGAGCAAGAAAAGAGTGCTTCTGCTCTCGGAAGGGTTCGGTTCCGGACACACCCAGGCCGCCTATGCGCTGGCCGTCGGCATCCGGCATCTCAATCCCGATGTCCAGACGAAAGTGCTCGAACTGGGCAAATTCCTCAATCCGGTGCTCGGGCCGCTGATTGTCTCGGCATACCGCAAAACGGTGACGAAGCAGCCGAAACTGGTCGGGCACCTGTACCGTTCCAACTACAAGCGCTCGCTCAACCGTTTCGCGCAGCTCGCCCTGCATCGGCTGTTCTATACCCAGACGTCCCAGGTCATCACCCAGCTCAAGCCGGACGCCATCGTGTGCACGCATCCGGTCCCGAACGCGGTCGTCGCGCGCCTGAAGCGGCTGGGGCTGAACGTCCCGCTGTTCACGCTCATAACGGATTACGACGCGCACGGCACGTGGGCAAGCCCCGAGGTGAACAAATACCTCGTCTCGACGCCGATCGTGAAGCGCAAGCTGATGGAGCACGGCGTTCCCGATTCGCGCATCGAGGTGACGGGCATCCCGGTGCATCCCGACTTCTGGACGTCCTGCGACAAGGACGAGATCCGCAAGCAGTTCAATCTGAACGCGATGCCGACCGTGCTGATCATGGGAGGCGGCTGGGGGCTGCTGAACGACGAAAACGGCTTGTTCGAATACATGGCGGGATACCGCGACAACGTCCAGCTCATTTTCTGCGCGGGCAACAACGAGAAGGCGAAAGAACGGCTGGAGAACAATCCGCTCTTCCGCCATCCGAACATCAAGATTCTCGGGTTCACCCGCGAGATCAACAAGCTGATGGACGTATCCGATCTGCTGATCACGAAGCCGGGCGGGATGACCTGCACGGAAGGCCTCAGCAAGGGCATTCCGATGCTGTTCTACGAGCCGATTCCCGGCCAGGAAGAAGAGAACTGCGAGTATTTCGTCCGCAACGGGTTCGGCGAGCTGCTGACGGACCGCGAAACGATCGACCGCTGGTTCAAGCTCATCCAGGAACCTTACGCGGCAGGCGAATACCGCCGGTCGCTTCTGACGAAGCGCAACGAGCAATACAATCCGGAGAGATGTTCCCGCGCCGTCCTGCAGCTCATGCAGTGACGGCGTTTTATAATGAAAGGGATGACGGGCCGGGAGAGGCCGTCATCCCTGTTTTCGTTCCTGTTTCCGTTCCTGATACCACTTGATGAACTCGATGAGAATCTTGTAATCCTGCACATTGTCCTTCTCGATGCCGGCCTGCCTGAGCGCTTCGACGAAGGCGTACCACTCTTCGTCGGGCGTCTCCTTCGCTTCCGGGTCCGGCAAGTTGACCTGCAGCAGCGTTTTCAGGTCCACGTTGAGCACGAGCGCGATTTTCTCGATCACCTGAATGGACGGGTTCTGCTTCAGATTGCGCTCGATGCTGGACAGGTACGACTTCGAAATGCCGGCGCGCTCGGCAAGCTCCGACAGCGAAATACCGCTCTGGGTGCGGAAATGGTTGATGTTCGTCCCGATCATTCCGCGCCCCCTCTTATCCCGCGGCTGCACGACGGTCCCGCTCTTCCCGTTCACGCTGCTGTCCATGTTCCGACCCGCCGCGCTGACCGAAAGTTTCGATGTTTGAGCACACGCCATTACACTCCTCGTCTTGGGGATTGCGGCCGGCCGCCGACGGCCGGGCTTCAGGTCCCGGCAGCGGCTTGGCCGGACTTCATGCCCGCTTTCAGCCGTTCGATGACCCGCTCCTGCTCCTCCGGCGTCATCGCGGAGCCGGACGGCAGGCAGATGCCCGTCCGGAACAGCCGGGCGGACACATCCTCCCGGATGCCGTGCGAATAGAAGCGGGCGCCTGCGAAGAGCGGCTGCAGATGAAGCGGTTTCCAAACGGGCCGCGATTCGATGCGGTCCTCGGCAAGCCAGGCGACGAGCTGAGAGGCGGTGACGCCCGCCAAATGCTCGTCGACCGTCAGCGCCGTCAGCCACCGGTTCGACCGGGTGCCCGGGAGTTCGGGCATGAACCGGATGCCCGGCCGAGCTTCAAGCGCCGTCCGGTATCGTTCGAAAATGGCGCGCCGCGCCTCCACGCGGTCCGCAAGCACCTTGAGCTGCGCCCGGCCGATGCCGGCCAGCACGTTGCTGAGCCGGTAGTTGTAGCCCGGCCGGCTGTGTTCATAATGGACGGCCGGATCGCGCGCCTGCGACGCGAGCACCCGCGCTTCGCGGATCGCGTCGCCGTCGTCCGAGACGAGCATGCCGCCGCCGGACGTCGTAATGATCTTGTTGCCGTTGAAGGAATAGATGCCGAAACGGCCGATCGTGCCGGCATGCCGTCCTTTGTAGGACGAGCCGAGCGCCTCCGCGGCGTCTTCGACGATCGGCACGCCGTAGGCGCCGCAGAGCGCCGAGATTTCGTCCATCCGAGCGCATTGGCCGAACAGATGGACGACGATGACCGCCTTCGGCAGCCGGCCTTCCTTCGCCGCCTCGTCCAGCGCCCGCTCCAGCGCCTGCGGGGACATGCCCCAGGTCTCCGGCTCGGCGTCGATGAACACCGGCTCCGCGCCCTGATACAGAATCGGATTCGCGCTGGCGACGAACGTGAGGCTGGAGCAGAACACGCGGTCGCCGGGCCCGACGCCCAGCAGCCGGAGCGCCAGATGGATCGCCGCCGTGCCGGACGAGACGGCGGCGGCGTGCCCGGCGCCGACCGCCTCGGCCAATTCGCGCTCGAAGGCGTCGACATGCGGCCCGAGCGGCGCGATCCAGTTCGAAGCGAACGCTTCCGCAATATAGTGCTGTTCCGCTCCGCTCATATGGGGCGGCGACAGCAGAATGGCGGCTTTTGGCACAGTGGTCTTCACGCGTTACCCCTTCCCTGTCTGGATTGGCACGATGTATTGGCACGACGCTATCGCGATCGGGCATCCCCCCTGATGACGGCGGCCGGCACGCCCGCCGCGGTGCAGCCCGGCGACACGTCCCGCGTCACGACCGCGCCTGCGCCGGCGATCGACCAGGCGCCGACCGACCGGCCCGGCAGGATGACCGCGCCGGCGCCGACGAACGCGCCTTCGCCCGCGCGGGCGCCGCCGGTCAGGATGGAGCCCGGCGCGGCGTGGGCGCAGTCGCCCAGGACGGCGTCGTGCTCGATGATGGCGCCCGTATTCACGATCGCATGCGCGCCGACTGCCGCGTCCGGTTGCACGACCGCGCGCGCCATGACGACCGCGCCGGGGGCGATCCGCGCCTTGGGGCTGACAATTGCCGCCGGGTGAATCAGCCGCGCGAAGCGGACGCCGCCTTCTTCCAGCATGCGGACGATCGCCTGCCGCGTCCGGTTGTCGCCGATCGCGGCGACAAAGCGCAGCTCCGCATCCTGCGCAAGCAGGCCGCGCCATGCCGCGACCGGTCCCCGGAGCTCGCCGTCCGGACCGCCGCCGGATGCGCCGGCAAGCGCGGCGTATCGGTCGTCCAGCACCGCCGCGAGCCGGGCATCCGGCGTCAGCGCGATCAATTCGCGCACGACTTTCCCGTGGCCGCCGTCTCCGATCATGACGATCCGCTGCATGCGCCGCTCACCCCGGCGTGCCGGTTCCGGTGAACCGGTCCATTGTCGCGCGCCCCGGCTGATGGATGCCGACCGGCTTGAGGAGCCGCAGGAACGTGAGCAGCAAAATTTTCAGATCCAGCAGCATGCTCCGGTTGTGCACATACCATACATCCATCGCGAACCGCTCCTCCCAGGAGACGGCGTTCCGGCCGTTCACCTGCGCCCAGCCGGTGATGCCCGGGCGCACGAGATGCCGCTGGCGCTGCTCGTCGGTGTAGAGCGGCAAATATTCCATCAGCAGCGGGCGCGGACCGACCAGGCTGAGATCGCCCTTCAGCACGTTGAAGAGCTGGGGCAGCTCATCCAGGCTCAGCGTCCGGAGCTTGCGGCCGAACGGCGTCAGCCGCTCGGCGTCGGGCAGCAGGTTGCCGCTTTCGTCCCGCAGATCGGCCATCGTGCGGAATTTGTACAGCACGAACGGCTTCTCGTGCAGGCCGGGACGAACCTGGCGGAACAGCACCGGCCGCCCGAGTTTGATCCGCACGAGCAGCGCGGTCACGGCCATCACCGGCGACAGGACGATCAGCAGGACGGCGGCGGCGGCCAGGTCGAAACCGCGTTTCATCCGGGCCGCCTCCCCGCCGCCGGTTGTTCTGCCGGTTCGCCGGCTGCCGGGTCCGCCGCCGGTCCGTCGGGCGCGTCCAACGCCGTCTGCGCCGCCTCCGCCCCGCTTCCGCCAGGCCGGCAGTCCGCCGACGCGGCGGCTTCCGCATTGGCCTGCAGCTCCGCCAGCAGCCTGCGCTTGATCTCCCTGACCAGATCCGCCGCCCGAAGATCCCGCTCCATCCTGCCGAGCCGCCAGCTGTCGAGGACGATGTCGCGGAACCGCGCGCTCGAGATTTTGCCGGAAATGTTCATCCCGCCGCCCCTCCCGCGCCGGCCAGCATCCTGTGGCGGGATTCCGCCCGGAAGCCGTCCGTGCGGCGGCGCAGCCATCTCCAGGCGTCCTCGCACATGCGCCCGAGGCCCATTTCGGCCTGCCAGCCCAGCTCCCGCCGGGCTTTCGACGGATCGGCGCAGATGACCGGCGCGTCGCCCGGCCGCCGTTCGACGATCTGGTAAGGAATGTTGATGCCCGCCGCCTTCTCGAATGCCGCGATTACCTCAAGCACGCTGTGCCCGGCGCCCGTGCCCAGGTTGTAGGCGTCGAAGCCGGAATCCGCCATCACTTTGTCAAGCGCCTTCACATGGCCTTTCGCCAGATCCGTCACATGGACATAATCCCGGACGCATGTGCCGTCGCGGGTCGGGTAATCGCCTCCGAAGACGGGCAGCTTGTCCTGCTGCCCAGCGGCCGCCCGCATCAGGCGGGACATCAAGTGCTGCGGCGTCCCGGCCGGTTCGGTGCAAGTCCGCTCGCCCGGATGCGCGCTGTCGGCCGTCCGGATGCGCCATGCACTCCCGCCGGCGCCTTCCGCCTCCCGGCTGCACCACGCGCTTCCGCCGGCGCCTTCCGACTCACGGCCGCGCCATTCGCTCAGCCCGTCGCCGGCCGCCTCGCCGTCAATCCACCCGCTCGGGTGCGCCCCTGCCGGGTTGAAATTGCGAAGCAGGGCAATGCTCCATTTCCGGTCCGCTTCGTACAGATCGTGCAAAATCTCCTCGATCATGAGCATCGTCCGGCCGTACCGGTTGGCCGCGCCGAGCGGGGACGATTCCGTGACCGGCGTCTGCTTCGGCTTGCCGTAGACGGCGGCCGACGAGCTGAAGACGAGCCGCCGCACGCCGAACTGCTGCATGACGTCGCACAGAACGACCGTTTCGGCAATCGGAAGATGGCAGCCCTGCTGCGGCATCGCCGCCGGATGGATGCCCGCGAAATGGATGACCGCTTCGATCTCGTTCTCCTCGAAAATCCGCTGGAGACCGCGGCGTTCCATGAGTCCGAGCGGATGAAAAGGAAATCTTCTGCCGACCGCCGCCTGCACCCGGTCGAGCGCCGGCGCATGCTCCGGGCGATCGACGACGATGATGTCGCGGCCCGCTTCCAGCAGCTCCGCGCATGTATGGCTGCCGATGTACCCGGATCCGCCCGTGATGAGCACCGCCATAATCAACCCTCCGCAGAATGGAGTTGATATTCTTTATAAAGAACATTTGATTACAAAAAAATGGCACGTATTCAGTTTTTTAAAATTATAGTTCTTTATAAAGAACATGTCAAGGAGAGCGCCGCCCGGGGGGACGGTTAAAAAACTTTAATCCTGTCCACGCGGCGAAACTTCATTGCGTCTGCTTCGCTTCACTCCCCGCCCGTCCCGCCCCGGGACGGAGCCGGCCCGCGAGCATCTCCGCAATCCGCCGGGCGGCGCCGGCCAGCACGGCGAACTCCTCCAGCCGCCTGAACAGCGCCCAGTAGAGCAGGTTCGGCACCGCCAGCGCGGCCGCCAGACGCGCAGCAACCGCCGTCCAACCGTCCGCCGGCAGGAAACGGCACACCAGCAGCACGGCCGCGCACGCCGCGCCGCCGACGGCAACATAGCGGGCGTAGACGGTGAAATAGCGCCGCAGCGGCAGTTTGAACACTTTCCGGTACACCCAATACGGCGTCAGCCAGAACGGAATGGCGAGCGCGCCGATCAGCGAGCCGAGGAAGACGCCGGAAATGCCGAGCGGCCCGACCAGCGCGACCGCACCGCCGAGGGTGACGGCGGCTTGCAGCAGCGGCGCATACCGGTCCTCGCGGAAAATGCCGGCCGTCGTCTTCACCGTGGCGACGGCGTTGCGCATCCCCCGCTCGAAGAACAGGAGCAGCAGCAATGCCGGCACCGCCGCTTCCATGACATAGGCGCCGCCGATCCACGCCCGGATGAACGGCTCGATCACGGCGTACAGCACGATGGCCGCGCACGAATAGAGCCAGAAATTCATGAGCTGCATGCCGCGGAAAACGGCGTAGATCCGCTCCCTGCTCTCCTGCGCGACCAGGTTGCCGACGCTGTGGTACAGATTGTTCGAGATCTGATAGATGAAATTCCGGCTGATGTCGATCAGCATTTTGTAGTTCGAATACAATCCGACGGCGATGACGCTGACGAACGACGAGATCACGAGGCTCTCCGCGCCGAAGATGAAGTACGACCCGACATTTTGCAGCAAAATGGCCTTCACGTTCGTCTTCAGCTCGCGCTTCGTCTCCGGATCAATCGGCGCCGCTTCCTTCGAGCGCAGGTACGGGTACATCCGCCCCGCCAGGGCCGCCACGCCGATCGTCGCCGCGAGCGTGATGCCGCACTCGGTGAGCAGGTACAGCATGTAGCTGCCCGTTTCAATCAGCACCAGAATTTTCAGCAGCGTCGCCGCCGCCGTCGCGCCGGTGAACGACAGCGTTACGATGTAGTTCTTCTGATTGACGTTCAGGAACGAATGCCGGTGAATGAAAAAATAGGGCAGCGCCGTGTTGAGCACGAACAGCACATAGACGAGCTCGAGGTGCTCCACCCCGGTATCCCGCACCACAACCGGCAGCAGCGGCAGCACGAGCAGGCCGAGCGCCAGCACGACGAGCGCGATGGCGGCGTAAGCTCTCCGGTACAGCCGCATGAGGCCGAGGATGCGCGGGCGGTCGTCCTGCGCGACCGGCTTGTAGAGCTGGTACGTGATGCTGGCGCCGATGCCGGCCTCGGCAAGCGAGATCATCGCGAGCATGCTCGTGAACAGCGCGTTGACGCCGAGGTATTCGACGCCCAGGCTGTGGATGAAAACGGTGCGGGACAGGAAGCTGAGCGCGGTGATGACGAGCTGGTTGCCGAGCCCTGCGGCGATGTTGAAGAAGGCGTACCGGGTCCTCATGCCCGCCGCCCCTGTTCCGGTTCTTGCGCGGCAGCCGCCGCGCGGAGGGCGAAGCCCTGCGCGAACGGCAGCACGTCGAAACGCTGCGCGTACACGCCGATGTCGCGCGTGTCGCCCTGCGCGAAGTCGATCGCGCCGCTGCGCCTTGTCACGCCGCGCAGGTGCGCGAGCGCCCGCCGGGCCCGCTCGCGCGCGTCTCCCGGCGCGCCGGAGGCGGCCGCCGCCCGCAGCAGGAACCACGCCAGCGCCGCGGTGACGGATGAGTCGGCCCGCGTCTCGGGCCGGGTCACCGTCCACCGCCAGCTGCCGTCGGGCTGCTGGAACCGGGCGGCCGCCTGCGCGAGCCGCGCGACGCGCGCCTCCAGCTCCGCCTTGCGCCGGTCGGACGCCGGCAGCAGCCGCCACACGTCGGCGAGGCCGATCGCGTACCAGGCGAGCCCGCGGCCCCAGCCGCACAGGCCGAGCGGCCGGCCGTCCCCGGCGGCGTACGCGTGGTACGGCAGATGCAGATCGGGATGCATCCCGTGCCGGTCGTACGCGTCAATCTGCCGGACCGCAAGGTCAACACAGTCTTCCCGGCCGTAAGTCAGGCCGTACGCGGCAAGGAACGGGCAGACGAGCCCGATCGTGTCGACGTAGCGGTAGCCGCCGACCGCCCCCTGGCGGTATTGGACCAGCCCGTCGCCGCCGACGTGCCGCAGCACGAGCTCCGCCGTCTGCTCGAACGCCCGCCTATAGCGGTCCGGCTCCAAGCCGGACGCCATTACCGCCCAGGCGAGCATCGCCGCGTCGACCTGCTCCGGCTGCTCCCGCCATCCGCCGCTCTCGTCGAACTTTCGGGAGAAGAAGCGGCCGAGCACGGCCCGCATGCGGGAGCTGAACCGCGCGGCCGGCACGTCAACACCCGATGCCGCCGTCCCGAAACCCGCCAGCTCGGTCAGCCCGAGCACCAGCGCCGCTTCCTGCCAATGCTGGATCGCCGCGCGGCGGTATTCCCCGCGCAGCATGTCGAGCCAGAGCAGGCGCGTCTGGTCGGTCAGGCGAACCGTCGGCGTCCGGAGCAGCCACTTCATCGCGCGCTCCGCCGCCGCATCCCGCCACGCCGCCTCGTCCGGGAACCGGCCGATGCCGATCCGCTGCACCCACGCGGACGCCGCCGGCGTCAGATCGACCGCCGCCGAGGCCAGCGCGGCCAGCGCGATCGCCGAAGATGTTCCGAAGAGTATCGCATTCATCGTCCGCCGCTTCCCTCCGCCAGTACCGCCGTTCGGGAACCTGCACCGGATGAACCTGCCGAACCCGCGGCTCCGACCGGTTCGCCGGACGCCGATGCTTCCGCCGGCACCGCAAGCCTGTCCGCTCCCGCCAACTCGCCGGTGCCGGTCAGTTCGTCGAACTTGCGCACTTCGTCTTCCGTGCCGAGCAGTTCAAGCGCCAGATTCCGCCTGAGCCGCTCCGTCAGCGCCGGATCGTCCATCAGCCGCGCGATTCCCTCGGCGATCGCCCCCGGCTCCATCGCCGCGATCAGCCCGTTCTCCCCGTGCACGATCTGGCCCCCCGCCGCCCGGTAGTCGGTGACGAGGATCGGCAGGCCGAGCATTTTCGCTTCATCGACCGCAATCGGCTTCCCCTCGAACCGCGACGGCTGCACATAGATGTCCGCCTGGCGCATGTACGGGTACGGATTCGCCTTTACCCCGAGCAGGATAAATTGCTCCTCGAGCCCCCGCTCCCGGATCAACTTCGTCAGCCGCTCCCGCTCGTCGCCTTCGCCGAGCACGAACCAGCGCACCCGCCGCCCCTGCTCCGCCAGCAGCTTGCAGGCGTCGATCGCCATATCGAATCCTTTCTGCGGATGGAGCCGTCCGGCGGACACGATGATCGTCTCGCCTTCCCGCCGCCCGTACAGGTCGCCCGTCTCCGCCTCCGCCATCCGCCGGATCGTTCCGGGGGAGACGATGTTGTGAATGACGCGGATTTTGTCCCGGTGCCGGGGAAAACGCATCTTCAGCACCGCCGCGCACTCCTCCGACACCGTTACGAGATGGTCCAGCCTCCCGAAGTACGGGTCGTCGAACGCCGGGTCCATGCCGAGCCGGTCGTAGTCGATGTGGATCCATCCGATCTTCCGCTCCGCCTTGACCTTGTCCAGCACATAATAGATCGGCCCCCGCTCGAGGAAGCCGATCGCGCAGTCGTACCGCTTCGCCGGTGAAGGCAGGCACCAGGCCATGTACCGCCAGATCCGCTGGTCGCTGCGCGCCGGCAGCGGTTCCGTCCGGATGATCGCTCCCGCGATCAGGCGCGCAAGGGCATGGTCGGGCCGACCCGAGCGCAGCGCCTTGCCCAGCGCCCGCTCGATCGGCATGTCGAACAGCCGGTAGGCGCACGGCTCCTCCAGCACCCGGACCTCCGGCGGCAGGCTGGCGAGAAACACCCCTTCCCGCTTGAACAGCAGCAGATCGACCTCGTACTTGTCGTTATCGAGGGCGCCGAGCAGCGAGACGAGCGCCCGTTCCGCGCCGCCGCAATGCAGATGATTCATGACGAACAAGAGGCTTGTTTTCCGCTTCCGGCCGTCCATTCCGATTCTCCTTCCAGCAGCGCTTCGAACTTGCGCACTTCGTCTTCCGTGCCGAGCGGTTCAAGCGCCAGATTCCGCCTGAGCCGCTCCGCCAGCGCCGGATCGTCCATCAGCCGCGCGATTCCCTCGGCGATCGCCCCCGGCTCCATCGCCGCGATCAGCCCGTTCTCCCCGTGCACGATCTGGCCCCCCGCCGCCCGGTAGTCGGTGACGAGGATCGGCAGGCCGAGCATTTTCGCTTCATCGACCGCAATCGGCTTCCCCTCGAACCGCGACGGCTGCACATAGATGTCCGCCTGGCGCATGTACGGGTACGGATTCGCCTTTACCCCGAGCAGGATAAATTGCTCCTCGAGCCCCCGCTCCCGGATCAACTTCGTCAGCCGCTCCCGCTCGTCGCCTTCGCCGAGCACGAACCAGCGCACCCGCCGCCCCTGCTCCGCCAGCAGCTTGCAGGCGTCGATCGCCATATCGAATCCTTTCTGCGGATGGAGCCGTCCGGCGGACACGATGATCGTCTCGCCTTCCCGCCGCCCGTACAGGTCGCCCGTCTCCGCCTCCGCCATCCGCCGGATCGTTCCGGGGGAGACGATGTTGTGAATGACGCGGATTTTGTCCCGGTGCCGGGGAAAACGCATCTTCAGCACCGCCGCGCACTCCTCCGACACCGTTACGAGATGGTCCAGCCTCCCGAAGTACGGGTCGTCGAACGCCGGGTCCATGCCGAGCCGGTCGTAATCGATGTGGATCCATCCGATCTTCCGCTCCGCCTGCACCAGATCGACGCAGAAATAGGTCGACGTCTTCTCCAGGAAGCCGACGGCCGCGTCGTATCGGCCGGGGACGGCGGACGCCAGGGCCCGGCGCAGGTAACGCCAGCCGTATTGCTCGCGCACAGACGCCGTGCTCCCGATCCGGCTGCGCGCCGCATACAGGAGGCGGCTGACCGCAAGCCCGGGGTCGCCCGCGCGCAGCGACGACAGCACGGAGCGCAGGACGGGCTGCCGGAACCGCTCGTAGCGACCGGGCCAGGGCAGCACGCGCACTTCCGGCGGCAGCAGGTCCATGAACAATCCGCCGTGATCGAGCAGGAACAGATCGACCTCGTACCGGCCGTAGTCGAGCCGGCCCAGCAAATTGACGAGGGCCTTCTCTCCGCCGCCCGCGGCGAGACTCGGCATGATGAACAGCAGCTTCTTCTTGTTCACGGCAGCCGCGCCCCTCATGCCAGATCGGCCAGATAATCGGCCGACCTGCGCGACATCGCCTGGATGCGCGGGATGACGTCCGCCAGACGGCCGCGAAGCGCCTCTTCTTCCGCGACCGCTTCCTTGAAAGCTTCGATCAGCGCGGCGGCGGGGTTCGCCGCCACGCGGGTGTCGATCACGAGCCGCTCCCGGCCGAACAGATCGCGCGCGATGCCTTTCGACTTCGCGCTGTATCCGAGCACGATCGTCGGCACGCCGCTGGAATAGGCGGCGATCGTCGCGTGCGTCCGGGCGCCGATGAAGAAGCGCATGCGCGCGATATAGCCTTTCACCTGCATGGCGTTCAGATCGCCCGGCAGAAGCAGCACCCGCCGCGACGCCTTGAATTCCTCATACAGCGGCCGCAGCGTGTCGAGGTCGCTGTTGCCGTGCTCGATCACGTGCGGCGTAAGCGCGATCGCCGAATCCGTCGTCTCCAGCACATGACGGATCAACCCGCGCACGGCCTCCAGCGCGGCCGGGTTGCGCCCCGCCACGAGCGGGCTCATGTTGACGCCGATCGTGTCGCCTTCCTTCCAGCCCGGCGGCAGCGGAAGCCGGATGCCCGGAAGCGTGAACGCCGGGTCGGCGACCAGCCGGACATTGTCCAATCCGCAGTTCCGCAGCACGTCGTATGTCAGCGTCTCCCGCGCCAGAATGAGGTCGAACCGCCGCAGATCCTCCAGTTTCCGCTCGGACAGATCCTCCTCGCCGATGGAGCAGCACCAGAGCACGAGTTTGCGGCCCATCTTTTTGACCCGGCGATCGACTTCGTACCAGCCCGGTTGTTCACCGTAGCAATAGTTGTCGCCGCCGATCGACAAGCAGACGTCCGCGTCCTTGATCCGCCGGATGACGTTGCGGTGGATGCGGCCGAGCGCGTACGACTCGTCGCCCAGCCATTTGACCCGGACGGACGATACGATCCATTCCGGCGAATACTTGCGCAGCTTCCGCGCCGAACCGTCAAACACCGCCGCAACGTTCAGCCCGCGGTCCGTCTCCGGACGCTCGGACGCCAGCAGCACCTTCGCGCCGCGAATCCGCGACTGGATAAGGGCGGCCGACGACCGGACGATCGCTTCGCATCCCCGGTTCAGACTTCCGCCGTGCGCGAACATGAGTACATTCATCCCGATCATTCCTCCCGTCCGGCTGGTCATTCTCCGCTCCGCAGCCGGCTCTAGGTAGCGGCGCAGTACAGCCCGAGCGCCGAGCGCCGCTTCATGAGCCCCAGCATGAGGCGCTCGTAGCGGCCCGCCGCGCCGCCGAACGCGGCGCGGTACACGTCCAGCGCCCGCCGCACATCGCGATGGCCGATCATCCGGCGCACCTTCCGCAGCCGCTCCGCGGGCGTCAGTCCGACGGCCGGCCGGCAGTAAACGTAGATATACGCCAGCACGCTGCGGATCAGCTTCGCCGAGCGGCGGACCTCGAGCTCGCGCTCATCCATCAGCTCCGCATAGATCGGCGGCAGCTCCGCGCGGTACACTTCCAGCGCCCTGGCGAAGTAATCCCGGTCGAGCCATCGCCGGGTCGCGCTGCCCTCCGTTTCACGGTAGCGGTAGCCGCAGTATCGGAGATAAACGGCCGATTCCGCCGCGGCGAAAAACAGCATGTTGAACCAGCCGTCCTCGCCGAGCGCCACGCCGCGGGGAAACAAAGCGCCGGAGCGGCGCACGGCGCTCATCCGGTACAGCTTGTTGCAGACCGAGTTGCAGCGGTCCGACTCCACGAAATAGGGCAGCAGCCGGTTCGTGATGCAGGAGCGGTCGAGCGTGACGCCGGCCGGGAACGGATAGGCGGCCGGGCGGCCCGCCTCGCCTTCCGCGAACTCCGCGATCACCGCGTCGCAGCCGTGACGCTCCGCCGCCCCCAGCAGCGTCTCGTAGAATTCCGGCGCGACTTCGTCATCCGCGTCGACGAAGCCGACGTAGCGGCCGGCGGCGGCCTGAAGCCCCGCGTTGCGGGCCGCGCTGACGCCGCGGTTCGGCTGGTCGATCAGCACGATCCGGTCGTCCAGCTCGGCGTGCCGCTCGATGATCCGCCGGCTGCCGTCCGTCGATCCGTCGTTCACGAAAATAAACTCGCACGCTTCCAGCGTCTGCGCGCGCAGCGAGGCGATGCAGCTTTCCAGATGCGCTTCCGCGTTGTACACCGGCACGATGACACTGACTTCCACTTTGCGGCCACCCTCACGCCATCATGTGATACAGTTTCTTGAGCTCGTCCGCGTTGCCGTAGTCGCGCCGACGCGCGCCTTCGGCGACCCGGTCGAGCGCCCCGCGGTCCCGCACCAGCCGCTCGATCGCATCCGCGAGGCCTTCCGGTCCGGACGGGCAGATGTACCCGTCGACGCCGTCCGTCACCTGGCTCGCCGCCGTCGGATAATCCGCGACGAGCACCGGCTTGCCGAGTATCTGCGCCTCGGTGACGACGACCGCCTTGCCTTCGTAGCGCGACGGCTGGACGTACAGGTCGGCCGCCTTCATGTAGGGGTACGGGTTCGCCTTTTTGCCGAGCAGCCGAAAACTGTCCCGAAGCCCCAGCTCCGCCGCCAGTTCCTTCAATTCCGCCTCCATGCTGCCGAATCCGACGATGTACCAGCGGATGTGCGCAAGCCCGCGGTCGTGCAGCAGCCGGAGCGCCCGGGCCGCCAGGTCGAAGCCTTTGGCATACGACAGCCGGCCGACGGAGACGATGCGGAACGGCTTCTCCCCCGCGCCGTCTTCCGGATCGTCCGCCATCTCGGGCGGCACGCCGCCTTCATCGGCCATGGCGCGGACGAATGACGGCGACTGGATGTTCTCGATCTCGACAACCCGGCCCTCCAGCTCCGGATACCGGCTCAGAAACGAGCGGGTGCAGGCGGGGGACACGGAGGCGAGAAAATCGAACGACTGCCACATGTTCAGATCCAGTTCACGGTCGACAGCAAGCACGGAGTAGTCCGTATGGATCCAGGCAATCTTCACGTCGGCGCGGACGTTGCGGGCCGTGTAGTCATGCGGCCATGAGAAGCTGATCGCGGCGTGGTAGCGCTCGCGGCGGCGCGGCTGGATCCGCGCCATATATTTCGAGACAAGCTGCATCTGGATGTAGCCGGCGCCGGCGTCCCGGCGGTTCACGGGATGGCGGAGCGCCTTCAGCCGCGAGCCGTATTTGCAGCCCATCCGGACGATCGCCGAGAGCAGCTGCCCGTCCTTCACGCATTCGACGATGGACTTGCGGTACGCGGCCAGCCCCCTCTCCTCGGGCAGCAGGCGGACGCGGTCCGTCAGCATCGGCAGCAGTTCGCCGGTATGCCGGAAGACGAGCAGGTCGACCTCGTACCGGTCGTAGTCGAAATGCTCCAGCATGTTGACCAGGCTCCGCTCGATCCCGCCGATCTCCATGTCGTACAGGGTGATGAGCACCCGCTTCTTCACGCCGAGTCGCCTCCCGACTGGACGGGCACCCGCATTTTCCGCCACATCCAGATGACCGGCCTGAGCGGGTAATACAGAAAATGCAGCGGCTTCGGAAGCGGCAGCGCTTCCGCGTCCGCATGGTACGGATGCAGGTAGCTGAGCCGGAACAAGAGCCGCTGGCGCATTGTCATCAGATTCAGCAGATGCCGGCTGTGATGGCGCGCCACCTCCGGCGGCAGCGGCGGGCTGTGCAGGTTGATGACGCGGCCGATGTAGAACAGCGCTTCTTCCGCCAGCTCGCGCGCCCGCGGATGGTTCGATGCCTGCCTGGCGCTTTCCGGTATCGGCGTGCCGAGCAGGCCGGCCGCAAGCTGCAAGGCCTGCCCGCCGATGTGCCCGCAATCCAGGCGCCGCATTTCGGCGGCGACCCGGTCCCAGCGCAGCGGCAGCCGCGCAATCCGGTCGATGTCGAGCAGCCAGCGGAGGCGCGACCAGCCGTGGCGGGCGCCGTGCGATGCCAGGAACAGGAACGTGTCCTCCAGCCCGGGCAGGTCGACGGGCCGGCCGCCGATCATCATTGTCCGGCGGCGCGCCCACAGCGCGTCGAAGGATGGTTCCCGCGCGGGCCACGGATGCATCCGCCAGTGGAGCTCGATTTTCGAGCCGGTCTGCGGATGGACGAAGGCGTAGTGATGGTGGCGCCAGCGCCAATCGCCCAGCACGGTGCGGATGTAATCGTCCTTCACGTAGCCCAGCATCTGGAGCAGCCGGTCGGCTTCGCCGATGTCGGAAAGCGGCACGAGCAGGTCGACATCGCCCGACGGCCGGATCGCCAGATCCCCGTACAGATCGAGCGACAGCGCCGGCCCTTTCAGCACGAGCATGCGGATGTCGCGATCGCGGAACAGGCTGACGATGCGGCTCGTCTCGCCGCACAGATGCAGCATGCGGAGCGTGTTGTCGCGGCACTGCGCTTCCAGCCGCTGCAGCACATGCTGCGGCATATCCGCCTGCAACCCTTGCTTGAGCCGCTTGACGACAAGCGGATAGACCCGGTGATGGACGGCAAGCGACGCGAACCGCTCCCAGTCGAACCCGTCGGACGGATCCGGTTCCGGACAGACCGCCGGGGGACGCCGGTCGCGCAGCAGCTCGAGCATCACCTTGAGCTCCTCCGGGAACGATGAGGTGTCCCAACGCGGAAACCGTTTCGAAGGCAACGCCCTCTCCTCCAGATGTTCACTATTTAGACTGGTGTCGTTCTTTATAATGAACATAACTTAACATTAACACCCATGGTCCGATCTGTCAATTCACGGCGGTTGGAACCGTAAGCCCGGTATGCCGCAGCTGCGCAGCCCCGTCGCCCCCCCGCTGACGGAATCACGTTCCGTCAGAAGCGCCGGCTCACACATTCCGGCCGAACAGCTGCCGCAGCCCGCCGATCACCGCCGGCCCCGCCACACGGCCCACGATGCGCTTCGCCCCGGTGCGCAGCCGCACATGCGCGGGCAGCCACGACTGCGAGAAATGGTGAATCGTGTAGCTCTCGGCGGTCAGGAAGCTGCGGCCGTCGATATAATCGTACGGGCTGAAGTAGCTGCGAGGATAGACGGCCACGCCGTCCGGAAGCGTCTGGAAGCTGCCGTCCCGCTTCAGGCCGATCGCTTCGCTGAGCTGCGTCATGGCGGACGTGTTTGTCGTCATGTCGAAACTGCCGTCCGGCTGACGGAACCGCCTGCCCTCGTAATCGCGGAGCAGCGCCGCGATCCACGGATGTCCCGGCTCCGCGCCGAGCGTGCCGGACTGGAGATAGATGCCGTCCTCGAAACCGGTGAACGCGCGGTGCTTGTGCAGAGGCGCAAGCGGCCGGAGCACTTCGACGTCGGTGTCAAGGTAGATGCCGCCATGCTTCAGCAGCGCGTGGAGCCGCACGTAATCGCTGACGAACGCGTATTTTCCCGCTTCGTACGCTTCCCGGACATACGGATGGGCGTCCACATCGAAGTTGTCTTCATTCCATTCGATCCACTCGTAATCGCCGAGATGGCGCCGCCAGCTTCGCATGCATTTCCGCACCAGCCTCGGCTTGTCCCCCCGTCCAAACCAGCAATAATGCAGCACCTTCGGAATCCGGCATCCGTCCGCCGCTTTGCCCTCCACTTGCGCCACTCCTTTCCGTACCCCCGTGCGGCAGCAGCATCATCCGTGAAAAAAAGAGGTCCGCCGCCCCGCACACTTCTCGCCTTCACGCCTGCAATCCGCCTTCCGAAACGCCGCCCCCGGCCTTTCCGCGTCTCGCCTGCCAGATCGTCTCCAGTTCCCGGACGGTGCTCCGGATGTCGTACCGGGCTGCCCGCTCCGGATCGAGCGCAAGCCCGCCGCCGCCCGCCTTGAGCCGCTCGCAGATCCGCTCCGCCCAGTAAACTTCATTCTGCCCGAGCGGAAGGAAGACGCAAAGCCCGAGGTCCGCTTCGGCAGGAACCATGTCCGAGACGAAACACTTCACGCCGCAAGCCTGTGCCTCGATAAGCGCGATGCCCAGCCCTTCCCGCCTCGACGGGAGCAGCATATAGTCCATCCAGGGCAGAATGTCGGCAACATCGCTGCGGACGCCGAGCAGCGCAACCGACGATTCCAGACCGAGCTTCGCAATCAGCAATTCGACTTCGCCGCGCAGGCTCCCGTGTCCGATCCAGTACAGCCTGACGCCCGGTACGCGTTGTCTCACCTCGTGGAAAACACGGACCAGAAACAACGGATTTTTCACTTCGTCCATCCGCCCGACCGTGACGAAGCGAATCTCACCTTCCCGCATGTCGACTCCGTCCGGCACGCTCTTCGACCTGACCGGCTTGAATAACCCCATGTCAATGCCGTTGTTCACGATCTTCGTGCCGAATCGCCACGGACCGATCCGATGCTGCCCTTCATTCGCCGATTGGGAGCAGCCGATCCGCTCCGTCGCGCACGCCGCGATCAGGAGGCGCATGACCAATGAATAGAGGCGCCTCATCCAGCCGATCCTGCCGGATTCGGCCGTCCTGTGGGCGTGCGAGATCCGGACGGGCACGCGCGCGATGAACGCGGCGAGACAATTGATGCCGTTGAAATAGTCCATGTGGCTGTGCACGGCGTCGATTCCCCCGTGCCGCCGGATGAGCCGGATCAGCCGCACGAAATGCCTGACCCACCCGGCCAGCCCTTCGCCGATCTCGGCCGTTCGCCAGACTTCCGCTCCCAGTTCCCGCACCCGGCTTTCGTGAAGCTGCTCCCAATCCGTCGTGACGGCCAGCAGCACCTTCGTCTTGCTTCGATCAAGATGCTCCAGCATATTGAGGACAAATGTCCCGATTCCTTCCGCCGAGATACCCGGCACGACGTGCAGGACAACGACCGGCCCGCCGGATACGCCCGCCGCCTCTGCCCGGCCGTCATAAGACATTGACAAGTCACCTCCGGCCTGTCACCGCAGCCGTTACAGATAATCGCTCCGATATTGGAGCCCCAGCGCCACGACGTGCTCATAGTAGAAATACATCAGATGGAGCACCAGAAGCCCGTAATAGGCCAATTTCCGATACCGTTCCGCAAACAGCGGAATGATCCACGAACACAGCACCAGACTGTACAGGCCGAAATAAATGTTGAACCGCGCGAAAATCCAGTTGTTAACCGAAATGACCATGAACAGGAACCCCAGCATCGTCATGTTGACGAAAAGATCGCTCTCGGGCCAGATGCTGCGCAGCTTGTGCCGGCCGAGGAACGCGACGAGCAGAGGAGCACCTGTGACGGCGACCCGTATGATATTCGCGCCGCCTTCGTCGAACTGCCCGTATATCGTGTAATGGCTGCCTTCAATCAGAATGAGCAAGACGCCGAAAAATTGGTCGAATCCGATGGCGGCAAGCACGGCCAGGGCGAGCAGCAGCATCGTCGTTTTCGTCCAAGCCCGCCTCCGCACCAGAAAATAGACGCCCAGCATGATGATCGCCGTGTTGTGAAACGTCGCCGCGAGCAGAACGATCAGAAAATACCGCCGCCAGTCCCCCCGGATGAGCCAGTGCGTGCCGGCAAACAGGATGGCCGCGGCGAGATACTGACGAATGCCGTTCATCGAGACGGTGAACATGCCGGTCGTAATGTACAGGAACAGGCTCACCTCGATCATCCGCGAATACCGGTACAGCCCCGTCACGATGAGCACATTCGTCACGAATGCCGTCACAAAAACCAAAGCCTGCGGGTCGGGGGTCAGCTTCTTCAATACGATCGACAGCACGCTGAAGCCGAAGTCGCCCTCGAAGCTGAATCCCTCGAACGTCGGATTCAGCAGATAGTAATTGAGCATGTAGAACGGTGTATCGCCGATATTGTTGCGCAGCCCGGACACGAGCACGAAACTTGCCGCGGCGGCCGCCACGAGCAGCTTGTTGGGCTTCGGCACGGGCGCGGGGCCGCCCTCCGGCGCAAGCATCCCGGGCTGCCGCGCCAGCGGCGCCATGCGGGCGAGCGCCGCGCAGACGAATACGAACAGCAGATTGAGCCACAGGACAGTCATCGCCATGCGCCTCCCGTCTCAACGACCGGCCGTCACCGGCGCCGACCTGCGGGTGCTCCGGATGTACAGAAACAGGAGCACGCCGGGCGGAATGGCGAGAAGCGTCAGCCCTTTGCGCGGCGAATCGCGCAGCATGCCGCGTTCGCCCGCCATCAGGCAGCTCGACACGTAATGCACCGCTTCGCGGAACCGCTGCTTCCAGGTCGGCGCCACCTCCATCGCCGTCCGCCGGAAGAAGGCGAATCCCCGAGGGTTGCGCCGGTATTGGTGAATCATGTTGAGGCTCGACCCGTCGGGCAAATATTCGACGCGGCAGAGCACCTCGTTCATGAGCAGCAGCGGCCGGATCCGGTCGATCAGCACGTACTTGTAACTGAGCGGGCAGTATTTTTCACCGGGAAAAACGGGATACGGCGGAACGGCCTTCACCAGATCGGTCCGGTACACCAGTTTCTTGTCCCCCCGCACCCGATGGACCGCATGCAGGCCGAACAGCGTACAGGCGGTCATGCCTTCCGGCAGCCGGTCGCCGATGATGTTCCCGTCCCGGTCCGCGTCAAGCCCAACGATGCCGGCATAATCATCGCTTCCGTATTTGCGCCAGAACGCGACGATTTTCTCCACCGCGTCTTCCGGCATGTCGTCGTCCGAATCGATACAGACGTTCAGTTCCGTGTCGATCAGCTCATAGGCCGCGTTGTGCGCGCCGTGCATCCCCCGGTTCTCCTGGTAATGGTAGCGGATCGCGATCTCGCCCTCCGCCATCCAGCCGCGCACCAGTTCGGCCGTGCTGTCCGTCGATCCGTCGTCGATGACCAGCCAGACGAAGTCCTTCGACGTCTGCCGCTTCAGGCTCTCGTAGCACCGGGGCAGGACATACGCCCGGTTGAAGGTCGGCGTGAACACCGTCAGCGTCGGCTTCCCCGTATCACGGTTCATTGGACGAGCACCCCCGTCTCCTGCCGGGAAGGCTCCACGGCCGCCATCAGGCTGTTCAGCACGAGCCGGTCGGGCCGCACATGGCGCCGGTAATAGTTGTAGTTGTTCTGCATGAGATGCATCCGGAGCCGCTCGTCCCGGATCAGTCTGGCGACGGCCTCGACGCATTCCTCCGGCGTGCGGAACGACAGGTAGTTGCGGTTCTCGCCGAAGACGCCCGGCACTTCGTAATGCAGCGTCTCCGTCACGATCGCCTTGGAGGCGGCCACGTATTCGGCGAACTTCCAGCCGATCGACTGATGCAGTCCCATCGTGGCGATGCAGATCGACGACCGCTTCATCCGCTTCAGGTAGGCGCGCCGGCTGACCTCCCGCCGGTCGGCGATCACGAGATCGGGATAATGTTCGGCAGCGAACGGGGTCGGCGCGACGCCGCCATGGAACAGGCTGCCGAACGCCTCCCGGCACAGGCGGATCGTGCGCGCGCGCTGCTCGTTGATGTAATGCCGCTCCTCCCGCTTCGTCTCCGGGAGATGCATGTCGGGGGAATCCCCCCGCACATCCCACATCCGCGCCATGAACAAAACACGAGGCGGTTCCTCCGGCCGCGGCTCGTCCTCGAACTTCTCGACGGTATACCAGCCGTAGTAATGCACGGTCAGCGGCAGCATCCGGATCAGCTTCTTCATCTTCTCGATCGGATGATCGAGCGGCATCGGCCAATGCGCGACGCTGCCCGGAATCGTCACCATGTAGTTCAGTCCCAGCGGGCGGATCTTTTCACCGTGCGTGAGCCGGGCGTTGCGCACCGCGCTGAAACTGCGCTTGAAGCAGATATCGTAGCGCCGGAGCAGCGGTCCGTACAGCCGCTCGGGCTCCTCGACCAGGTTGTCGTAGCCGTCGTTCAGGTCATAGAGCAGCCGGATTTCACGGTTCAGCGTGACTTCCAGCATGTTGACGGGAATCGGCTCCGCGCACGCCCCTTTCGCCTGCCGCTCGATCACAAGCTCGATGACGCCGTGCCGCGCCAACAGTTCGAACCCGGCAATGATCTGATAGAGATGCTGTGATACTGAGCCAAGCCGCATCCGGCAATGCAACTTCATCATACGATCCTCCTCGTCTCCGTCGGACCGGACGTCTGGCGGAGGAAGGCTTGTCCGTAATAATCGGCCAGTTCAGCCGCCACAGCGCCGATATCGTAGCCGCGCCTGCGCACCTGCTCCGCCGCCTCCCTGCGCACGTGAACCGCATCCGCTATCGCCGCCGCTTCCTTGATCGCGCGAATCCAGCGATCCGCCGGAGCTTCCAGCGGAATGCGCGTCACCAGCCCGATCTTGAGGTCGGCCTCTTCCGTCACCCGATCCGAGACGACGCACGGAAGTCCCGCGCTCTGCGCCTCGATCAGCGCCACCGGCAAACCTTCGTGGAGCGACGGGAACACCATGACGTCCATGGCCGCAAGCAGCCGTGCGATATCGCCGCGCACGCCGAGAAGACGAACACGGCTTTCAAGCGACGCCGCTTCGATTCGGCGGACGATATCCTTCTTGAGCGGTCCGTCCCCCATGAGCAGCAGCACCGCATCCGGCCGCTCCTCCGTCAGCCCGGCGAACAGATCGATCAGAAACGCATGATTTTTCGCCGGGTGAAATCGCCCGACATGGCAGACGGCGAGCTGTCCGGGAAGAAGGCCCAGTTCGGCCCGCACCGCGCGCCGGACATCCGGATCGAAGGCAAGGGCGCCGCAATCGACGGCGTTGCGGATGAGTCTCGCCTCTCCGGCGCGATGCGCGAACAGCGAGACGGCCGCCGCTTCCGAGCAGGCAAACCGGTCGGTGGCGTTCGGGTCGATCAGCCTTCCCGACGCCCATTTGTACAGCCGCGCCAGCGCGCCGCCTTCCACCTTCGTGCTGTGGCTGTGCGCGATCCGTACGGGAACGCCTGCGCGGCGGGCGGCCCTCAGCACCCAGCCGCTCATTCGGTCCATGTGCGCATGCACGATGCCGTACCGCCGCCCGTCCCCGGCAAAAAATTGATCCAGCGCCCGCACATAGCCGACGGGGCCGGCGTCGGTAATCCAGGGAATGCGGTGGATCTTTCCGCCGAGGGAACGAATCTCATCGTCGAATACGCCTTCGCGGCAGGTCAAAAAGTCGAACTGCACCCGCGTCCGATCGATGCGCCGGTACAGATTCATGATCAGCGTCTCCGCGCCGCCGCGGTTCATGTTGACGACGGCGTGAAGGACTCTTGTCTCTGCGCCCATGTACCAATCTCCATTTCACCCAGAATTGAAGCATAAATGGCACGCATCTCCGCCATTACCGTGTCCAGCCCGTACGCCGAGGACACGATCCCCCGGCCGGCGCCGCCGAACGCCGCGCGGTCGCGGGGATTCAGGAGCAGCCGACGGATGCGGTCGGCCATCTGCCGGGCATCTCCCGGCGGCACGAGCCAGCCGCTGCGGCCGTCGTTCACCAGTTCCCGGTGCCCCCGGTTCGAGGTCGCGACGACCGGCAGCCCGCAGGCCATGGCCTCCAGCACGTTCACCGGCAGCCCTTCCCGGTAGCTTGACGCAACGGCGATATCCAGCGACGGCAGCCAGTCGGCGATGTCCGGCCTGAAGCCCAGGAAATGGGTCCGGTCCCCGACGCCGAGCCGCACGGCGAGCGCCTCGCAGGCCGGGCGCAGCGGGCCGTCGCCCGCCAGGAGCAGCCTCGCCCGGGGAAATTCGTCTTTCAGAAGCGCAAGCGCTTCGATCAGCATCCGCTGATTTTTGTTCTTGTTGAATTCCGCCGCATAGAAGAGCAGCTGGTCGTCCATGCCGCAGCCGAGCCGCCGGCGCATGCCGCGGCGCGTCTCGGCATCGGCCGGCGCGAACCGCTCCAGATCGACGCCGACGCCGTGCACGCGGACGATGCGGCCGGCCGGGAAACGTCTGTCCGCCGCCAGCCGAAAGTCTTCCTCGTTGATCGTGATCAGGCAGTCGGTCAGCCGGGCCAGCATCCGCTCCAGCGGGTAATAGAGCATCCAGCTCAGCTTCGAGCCCCCCGCCTGGAAGTGAAACCCGTGCGCCGTATAGAGCACCCGTGTGCCGCCGCGCCGCGCCCTGCGCGCCGCCAGCCGGGTCAGGGCGCTGGCCGTCGGCGTATGGCAATGGATGAGCCGGTAGCCGCCTTCCTCGATGATCCTCCGGACCTCCCGGTAGGCTCTGACGTTCGTCAGCCTCGCCGGCGATCGGCTGAACGGCACGTCAAACCGGCGGTCCGCCCAGGGCAGGTCCAGCGGACCGGCCGCGGCCGCGTGCACTTCCCAGCCCCGGGACTTGAACCATCGCATGACGGGCTGGTGGAACCGCTCAAGGTGCTGCGCGACGGTCGCGCAGAACAGGATTCGGCCTGCGGGCTGACCCATCGATCATCACCGCGCCTGGGGATGCAGCTGTTCCTGCAGCAGCTGCGTCAGATAGTCGAGCAGACTCTCGCGAAGATCTTCGCGCTGCAGCGCGAACTCGACCGTGGTGCGGATGAACCCCATTTTCTCGCCGACGTCGTAGCGGGTGCCTTCGAACTCGAACGCGTACACCGCTTCCGTCTCGTTCAACTTCGCGATCGCGTCGGTCAGCTGGATCTCGCCGCCGGCGCCGGGCTCCAGGCTGCCCAGAATGTCGAAGATCGTCGGGCTCAGAATATACCGCCCCATGATGGCAAGATTCGACGGCGCGGACCCCTGGGACGGCTTCTCCACCAGCCCGGCCACGCTGTAGAAGCCGTGGTCGATCGGCTTGCCGTCCACGATGCCGTAGCGGTGTACCTCGTTGTCCGCCACGGGCTTCACGCCGATGACCGACGAACGGTACCGGTCATGCTGATCCATCAGCTGGCGCAGCGCCGGGCGTTCGGCGCGCACGATGTCGTCCCCGAGCAGCACGGCGAACGGCTCGTTGCCGATGAATTTGCGGGCGCACCAGACGGCGTGGCCGAGTCCGCGGGGCTCCTTCTGCCGGATGTAGTGGATGTCCGCCATCTGCGAAGGCTTCTGCACCTCGCTGAGCAGGTCGAGCTTGCCCTTCTCCAGCAGGTTGTACTCCAGCTCGAAGGAGTTGTCGAAATGGTCCTCGATCGCCCGCTTGCCCTTCCCCGTCACAATAATGATGTCCTCGATGCCCGACGCCACCGCTTCCTCGACGATGTACTGGATGGTCGGCTTGTCGACGATGGGCAGCATCTCCTTCGGCATCGCTTTCGTCGCGGGCAGAAAACGCGTGCCGAGTCCTGCAGCCGGAATGATCGCTTTCTTGACGCTCATGTTCGCATCCCTCCCATGTTCTGGCCAGCCCGTTATCTGACGGCGGAAGCCGCCGGCGCAAGCGGCGCCGCGGAACGGCCGTCCGAAGGCGCGGCTTTCGGCTGCGCGGTACCGGCGCCAGACGCGAAGAAATCGCCCGGCGCAGCCGCCGCCCCCGCCGCGGCAGCCTCCTCGTTCGACTCTCTGACGGCCGCCTGCGCGGCCGCCGCCAAAGCCGGCTCCGTTCGTCCGTTCGCCAGCGCCAGCAGCCAGGCGCGCAGCGTCTCCCGGTCCGCCTCCGCAAAATGTTCCGCCAAATCCTCGATCTCCCGGATCGGAATGCGCTGCGATTTGCCGACGTGGATTTTCGGATACACCTGATGTTCCTGCACTTCTTCCGGATTCATCAGTTCTTCGAACAGTTTCTCGCCGGGACGGATGCCGGTGAAGCGAATGCCGATGTCCTCGACCGAATACCCGGACATACGGATCAGATTGCGCGCCAAATCGACAATTTTGACCGGCTCGCCCATGTCGAGGACGAAGATCTCGCCGCCCTTCGCGAGCGCGCCGGCCTGGATGACAAGCCTCGACGCCTCGGGAATCGTCATGAAATAGCGCACCATGTCCGGATGGGTCACCGTCACGGGACCGCCGGCTTCGATCTGCTTGCGGAACCGCGGAATGACGCTGCCCCGGCTGCCCAGCACGTTTCCGAACCGGACGGCGACGAATTTGGTCCGGCTGATGCCGTCCATGTACTGGATATACATTTCCGCCAGACGTTTCGAGGCGCCCATGACGCTGGTCGGATTGACCGCTTTGTCCGTCGAAATCATGACGAAAATATGTACACCGTGCCAGCTCGCCGCCCGGGCCGTGTTCATCGTGCCGATCAGGTTGTTCTTCACCGCTTCTTCCGGGTTCCGCTCCATGAGCGGCACATGTTTGTGCGCAGCGGCATGGTAGACGACATCCGGCCGGTGAATTTGCATGACGTCCATCATTTTCTGCACGTCCTGGATGTCGGCGATCTCCGTTACCATTTCTATTCCGGCATCCCCGTACATATCCCTGAGTTCCATCTCGATGGAGTAGATGCTGTTCTCGCCGTGTCCGAGCAGAACGAGCTTCTTCGGTCCGAATTTCGCCACCTGACGGCAAATTTCCGATCCGATCGAGCCGCCCGCGCCCGTGACGAGGATGGTGCGGCCCGTCACATAGCCCGAGATGCTGTCGATGTCGAGTTCGACCGGTTCCCGTCCGAGCAGGTCTTCCACTTCGACATCCCGAAGTTCGCTGACCGATACGCGCCCCGTCGCCAGATCTTCAAGTTTCGGCATGATCTGCGTCTTCGCTTCCGTCTTGGCGCACTCCTCGAAGATGCGCCGCAGCGCCTTCTTCCCGAGCGACGGGATGGCGATCACGATGTTCTCGATCCGCTTCTCCCGTGCGATCCGCTCAATCCGGTCGATGCCGCCGAGCACCGGGAGACCGAGAATGTCCAGCTTGTGCTTCGCCGGATCGTCGTCGACGAACGCGACCGGCCTCAGTTCCGACCCCGGCTGGAGCAGCTGGCGCGCCACCATCGTGCCCGCCGCACCCGCGCCGACGATCAGTGTCCGCTTCCGGCCGTCGCCGCCGGGCATGCGCGCGCTCCGGTACAGCCGCCAGCACAGCCGCGATCCGCCGATGAACAGCATGTGCAGCATCCAGGTGACGGCCAGCAGGCGGAAGTAGATGTCTTTGACGAGCAGCTGCTGGATGATGGCAGCCGTCGCGATGGACAGCGTGACCGCCTTCGCGATGGCGATCAGCTCCCCGATGCTCGCGTATTCCCATGCTTTTTTGTAGAGCTTGTAGAAGTAGGCGTACAGATGGTGCGAGAAGAGCAGGGCGAGCGAACTGACGATCAGCGGAAACGTCAGCACGTTGATCGACGCCTCGAGCAGAATGCGGCCTGCAAAAATGGCGGTGATGACGATCAAGGAATCGAGCGAGAGCAGAATGGACAACCGTCTGCGATAAGACATGTTCTTCCTCCTTACCCGTGCGGGCTTGCCTGCTTTAACGGTCCGGTTTCCTCGCCCTGGCGCGCATGGTGCGCGTCATCCGTCTCCCCGGCGTCATTCCGTTTCCCCGTCCGGCGGAAACCGCAGCTTTAAAGCAAGCAAGCGTCGAGACCGGCGACCGCGGGAGCCTTGCACGGCGCGTTCTCCCGCGATCCCGGCGACTGCGGATTCGTTGATCGTTCGCTCGAAGGCGACAAACTGTGCAAAATTTGTTCGTTATATAGAACAAAAGGCGCAGGCCGTTTGTTCTATATAATGAACTCGTCCTCATTCTATATTCTCTATACAGAACATGTCAAGCGCTTTTTGTTCGCCCGGTTTCGCCGCGAACGGCGCCGTCCGTTACACGCCCGTCGCCTGCTGCCGGAGAAGCCGGTCGAACAGACCGCTCCGGTCGGCCGCCAGCGCGGCATACCTTCCGCACTGGACGATGCGGCCCTGCTCCATGACGACGACCTGGTCGGCGCCCCGGATCGTGGAGAGCCGGTGCGCGATCACGATGATCGTCATGCTGCCCCTGAGCCTCTCCAGTGAATGCAGGATGGCGGCTTCGCTCTCCGAATCGAGCGCGCTGGTCGCCTCGTCGAGGATGAGGATGCCGGGCTTGCGCAGGATGGCCCGCGCGAGCACGATGCGCTGCCGTTCGCCGCCGGAGAGCCGGATGCCCCGGTCGCCGATCGGCGTGTGGATGCCCTGCGGCAGCCGGCTGACGAACGATTCGGCCGCCGCGAACCGGAGCGCCTCATGCACCTCTTCTTCCGTCGCGTCGGGCCGCGCCATCCGCAGATTGTCCAGAATCGTCCCGCCGAAGAGGAACGGGTCCTGCGGCACATAGCCGACACTGCGCCTGAGCGCCGCCAGCCGCTCGTCCGTCAGCGGTACGTCGTCGATCCGGATCTCGCCTTCCTGCGGCCGGATGAGTCCCATGACCGCATCGACGAGCGTGCTTTTCCCTGCGCCGGAATGCCCGACGATCGCGGTCGTCGCACGGGCCGGAATGAACAGGTCGATGCCGTCGAGCGCCTTTCGGCCGCCGGCCCCTTCATAGCTGAACGCGACGCCGCTCAGCCGTATGCCGTACTCCAGTCGGAGCTGCCCGCTCTTCGCATCGGCTTCCGCGTCCGCCAGCGCCGCATCCCCGCGCGAAGCGGTCTCGCGCTCCCGCTTGCACTCCGCAAACAACGCCTGGACGGATGCGAACGCCGGAGCGGCGGAGGCGAGCTGCTGCGCCTGCGTCTGCAGCATCGTGATCCGCGGCCACAGCCGGGCGAAGATGAGCACGATCAGCAGCAGGATGTGCGGCGGCGTGTGCAGCATGCGGACGGCAGCATAGGCGAACGCCGCGACGAGCACGGCCGATGCGATCCGGTAGCCCGCGTCCGTCGCGGACCGCAGCCGGATGTAGGCGAGCTGTTCCTGGAGCAGCCGTTCCGTGATGCCGCGAATCCACTTGCGGCCCCCGTCCGCCATGTCGTTGCTCTTGATGTCCTTCATGCCCTGCAGCCGGTCATGGACGCCGGCCAGATAGTCCTGCGCCAGTTCCGACGTCAGGCTGCCGAGCGCCCTGGCCTTGCCGATCAGCCGGCGGGAGATGAGCAGCACGGCCGCGCCGCACGCGAGCACGAGCGCCGTCAGCGCCCACGACATCGCAAGCGCGATGCCGATCTGCAGGACGGTGTAGATCAGGGCGGACGCGGCCTGCAGCACCAGCCCCATGCCATACAGCATGCGCGCGGTCTCGGTCGTCATCGCGTTCATCAGGTCGGTCCGCCGCTTGCGCAGGTAGAGACTCCACCGCGCATCCTGCAGCGCGTCGAACAGCTCGATCCGCAGGTTCCGTCCGAACCGGTTCACGATCCGCGTGCTCTGGATGGCGACATGCCGCTGCAGCGCGCTCTGCAGCACCACGGCCAGCACGAACAGGCCCAGCAGAACGGGCAGCAGGCTGTCCGCAGGCAGCGTCTTGAGCCTGCCCAGGAGCGGCGCAAGGAACGGCACCGAATCGTGCGCCCCGTCCAGGAAGCCGCTGGCGCCGAGCAGCGGAACGATCAGCAGGATGCCGGCGCCTTCGAACAGGCCCGCCAGCGCCATGCCGGCGATCACCGGGGCGAGCGGCGCGCCGGCGTATCGGCGCAGCAGCTTTACCGCATGCAGCATCGCCTTCATGGCCCGTCCAGGCTCCGCCCGAAGGCGGCATACATGCCGACGACGGTGAACCTGTTCCTCTCTTCCGCACCGGTAATAAAACGGCTGCCGCTTCGCAGCCAGGCATGGGCGGCCAGCCGGCCGGCTTCGTCCCGGCCGGTCCCGAGATAAAGCGTGTACTCGATGCCGCGCCGCTTCAACATCCGTATGACCGCCAGCGCGCGGACCAGACATTTGCATTCCCACCACGCGATACGGCTGGCGATCCGGACAGCGTCGGCGATGCGGTCGATTTGCTGTGCAAGCTCGCGCGGATGTTCCCGCCACTCGGTCTCGCTGCGGGGAATGCCGATCATCGGCGCAATCCGGCGGAACGGGAAGAGCAGCAGCAGCCGAGACCACGCAAGAGACAGCCAGGCCTCCGCAAGCAGCGCCGCCGTGTCCGGCCGGTCCAGCAGCAGCCGGACGGCGCGCGAAGCCCTGGCGGACGCCCGCGAGAGGCCGGGCATGGCCGGCGACCGCCTCACCGGCGGGTCACCTCGATCATTTTCTCGCGCTGAAGCGAGGCGAGAAATTTCAGCACATCGCGTTCGCACGTCTCCCGGTCGATGTCGTACTCCGCCGTCAAGGCGGAGACCAGATCCGGGATGGCAACGGGACTTGCGATCAGTTCCCAGATGCGGCCGCCTTGCTTGCCGAGATTGTAATACTTGCCGTTCTCCACGCTGAGCATCACTTTCTCCCCGTTCATGTCGCTGACGATCGCGCCCGGCTTCTGGACGACGATGCAGTCGGCCGCGATCAATTCCTGCTGGATCATCGGCTCACCTCCCCATCGGCATGCGTCTCTATGAGACGCGCGGATTCCCGCGCCGCGAACACCTTCGCCGGCCGCATCAGCCGATACATGCCGGTCTTCTCCGCCAGCTTCACCGCCGTCTCGAAATGCCAGGCGGCAAGCCCGGACGGCACGATCAGCGACCGCCGGAACGTGTGGCGATACAAGGTATAGCACCGCTCCAGCTTGGCAATCGGCTGAAACTCCGGCGTCTGCCCGTCGGAATGGACGAGCTCATAGATATGTACAAGCGGCACCGGTTCCGGCCAGAACGCGCCGTCCGCCGGGACCGCGTATTTCGTCTCCCTCTCGAAGAGCGGCCTCAGCCCGCTGCCGGCAATCTGGAGCCGGTCGAGGCTGTCCTGCCAGAGCTTCTGCTGCGGGTAGGCCGGCATGACCAGCGGCGTGCCGCGCTCATCGAAGACGATGGCGGCGACGTCGTCCGTCACCAGACGGAATCCGCGTTCCAGCAGCGCCGCGGACAGCGTCGACTTGCCCGCGCCCGATTCGCCGACGATGGCGTATGCGCGCCCGTCGCGCGCCACGACGCTGCCGTGAAGCGGCAGGATGCGCCGCTGCAGCAGGAGCGCGCCCATGCACGTGCCGAGCACGTACAGGCGGATCCGGTCCTCGTCTGCTCCGCTGTAAGCATGCACTTCGATCCGGTTGCCGTTCGTGATCCGGAAAGCGGCCGTCTGCGGAACCCGGAACGAGACGATGCCTTCCGCCGCATACAGTCTGCCGCCGCCTCCGCCTTCCGCCCATTCCGGCTCCGCCTCGCCGCAGCGGACGACGGTCAGATCGGCGTCGCCGTCAGGCCGGGTGCCGTCTCCGAGTTCGGGCAGCGGGATGTCGCTGTCAATCCGGAGCCCGAAGGCCCGGTACCGATAGCCGGTATTCGTCCTGGTCACGCTTCACACTCCATCCGGGGCCGGGAACGGGCCTTATAAGCGGCACGCTTATAAGGCCGCATCCCGCTCAGGCTGCAAGGTTCAGCTGTAGTGCACGTCTTCGTCTTCATCCGGCTGTACGCCGTCCGGTTTCGCCTTACCCGGACCTGCCGCCGTCAACCGAACGTCCAGCACTTCCAGTTCGGGCGCCTGCCATTCCTTCTTGCGCATGCGGATTTCACCTCCTCCCCCGTAATCTGACAAAACGGCGGAATATGATCCCGCGCATCAGCATGCGGAAATCGAGATCGTAGGCATATTCCGGTTTCGGCGCTTCCCGCACTTTGAGCAGCGATTCCTTAAGCATCTCCAGGTCCAGGTAGTCGCGCATCGCTTCATCGTCCAGCATCTCCTGCGCCTCCCGGATAAACGCAGGCCAGGCGGCTTTCATCCGGTGAACGCCGTCGGCTCCCTGTGCGCCGCGCACCTTCTGATTGAGCCTGACCTTATCCGGCAGATAGCCCCGGGCAGCGCGGCGGATAAGCGCGCGGTCGACACCGTCCCGCACGCACTGCTCTTCCGGCACGGACAGGCAGAAACGGACGACACGCAGATCGTTCGAAGGGTCCCGGTCCCAAACGGCGTACCTGAGCGACAGTTTCGTGGCGTACGTGCCGTTCAAGTTCCAGAAGCACGTCTGTTTGAACAGCCTCCTGCGCGCCTCATACGCGCTGCGCACGTTGCCTTGCACAGGCAATCCCTGCCGTCTGATGCGCTCGACAACGCCGGTCTCTTCGAGCAGGCGCGGGCTCGCCAGCACGGGATGCCGCATGCCGGACGCGCCGGCGCCGACCGCCCTCCGCCAGACCGACCCGAGCACCCGCCTCCGGCCGACGCCGATCCGCCGGGCGTAGCCGTCCAGCTCGCGGTAGAACCGGACCAGTCTGAGGCGCTTGAGCAGCGCGGTCTGGTAATCGAGCGCCGGCCCCCAGGAGATCGTCCAGTTGCCGCGCTGACCGTTCAGCAGGACGGCGATGTCCCGCTCCGCGGCCCGCTCGAAAATCCCTTTCAGCCAGAACGAATTCTCGAAGAACTTGTAGGGCATCTCCATGACATCCAGCCAATCGTCGATATCCGAATACGGATTCCGGTCCGGAAAATCGCAGTATTCCGGGACGATGTTCCCCGCGTGCTCGACGACGGCGCTGATATACGCCCTTTCGTCCGCCATCCGGCTGCGCGGCGTCCAATCCGTAAAGTCCGCCACCGGCACATAGCTGAAGGTGTACAGCGCTCTGCCCCTGGCGCGGAGTTCGCGGGCGGCGAACGCGGCGACGGATCCCGAATCCAGCCCGCCGCTGAGATGCGCGCCCACGCCGCGGTGCGTGCGGAGCCGCGCCTTCACCGCCGCGCCGAGCACGTCGCGCAGCGCTTCCTCGTATTCCGCATCCGAGCCGAGCTTCAGTTTCTCCCGAGGTTCCTCGATGCGGCAGTAGAGCTTCAGCGTCAGCCGGCCTTCCGCGTCCGCAACGAGGTAATGGGCAGGCGGCAATTGTTCGATGCCTTCGTGGACCGTCATCCGACCGTCGACGGCGTCCACGGTGTACGGAAGGGCGAGGTATTCCGCAATCCATTGCCGGTTGAGCGCGCCGGGCAAATGCGGCAGTCCGAGAAGCGGAGCCATGACGGTGCTGAGCCAGACCGTTCCGCTTGACGGGTCCCGGGTAAAATAGAGCGTCCGCGCGCCCGAATAATCCCGCGCCGCATACAACCTCCGCCCGCGTTCATCCCAGATGGCGAAGGCGAAATCGCCCACCAGCCGTTCCGCCATCCCCGTTCCCCAGGCATCATAAGCGAGCAGGAGCAGCTCCGGGTCCGTCAAGGCGCTGCGGCGGACGGCCTCGATCCCGAGCGCTTCGCACAGCTCCTCCCGGTTGTCGAGGATCGCGTCGGCGACGACGGCCAGTCCCCGTTCCGGATCATGCAGCGGATTGCGCTCGCCGACCGACTCGGGCGTAATCCACTGGGCGCGGCAGCCGAAGAACACGTTCGACCGCGCTTGCCATGCCTGCTCGTCGTCCGCCGGAAACCGGGACAATGCTTGCATCATGGCGGCTCCCTGCTCCATAATCGCCGGATTGTCATGTATGCCATAAATGCCGATGATCGCGCTCATACCATCCTCCGGCCGCATCATTTGTTCCTTATAGAGAACAATCACCGAAAAAAATATTGGACAAACATCGTTTTTCTCAAAAAATCATTCTGTAAAGCGAACGCACCTGCATCGTAGCACCCAATCACCCGGCTGTCAATCCATCATTCGCATCCGCGATCTGCATCCCCCCGCCGCATGCGATTGGCGCGGTGCGCGATTGCCGCGCGGCCGCGGTCAATCGCATGCCTGCGGGGGAGTTTTCCGGCCTTCAGGCCGCCGGGCTCAGGGGACTGGAAGATGCCTCAAGGTACATCGTCTTGACGAGCCGTTCAATCTCTCCGCCCGGAATCGCGAGCACTTCATACAGCCGGATGACGACTTTTTTGAACGCATCCGTTGTCTCCCGATCGCCGAGCTCGATCTTCTTCAGGCCGGATCCCAGGCGGCCGGCGCCCGCCAGCGCATACGTCTGGGACATCAGCACATGCCCGCTCGGGTCGGCCGCTTCCAGCTTGAGCCGGACGGACCGCTCGTCGAACGTCATATTGACCGCCCGCGAGATGCCGAAGTCGAGCGTGACGAGTCCGGACGGGTCAAGCGATCCGGAACGGATCTCCACCTTGAACGGATACATGTCGGCGGCGCCGCCGGACTCTTCCGCATCCGCCCCGGCCAGCGGGATGCTGACCGCGCCGACCGGCAGTTGGAACGTGTCCGGACTGCCGTCCAGCAGCGTGAGCTGCGCCTGCTCGTCCGACCCGGCGGAGAGGGGCAGGGTGAACGTATAGCCGATCATCATGCCGACGCCCGGCATCAGCATTTTCTGCCGCACATCCATCCGTTCGCCCGTGTAGCTGACGCCTTCGGACGTCATCCATTCCACGCCGAAGTCCGGAATGGCCACGGAAACGCCGGATCGATTCACGAGCCTGAATTTCGCAACGGCTGTCAGGAAGCCGTCGCCCGCCTGTTCGAATCGACGCACTTCGGCCAGCGCAATGTCGACTTCGTTCGCCAGATTCGGCCTGAGCGTCGACGAGACGCGGATCGGGTCAAGCAGATCATATGACGACTGGACGGTCTGCGTGTCGGGGTGGGCGGGCGCCTTGATCTGCAGGCGGCCCGCTTCATACCGGATGGTGCCGGATGCGTCCGTGAAACTTTCCGGCGTGCTGATCGTGAAGCTCAGCCAGGCCTCCGGACTGTCCAGCCGCATGACGAAGTGCAGATAGCGCGACGATCCCGGCTGAACCGCGATCGGTCCGCTCTCCGCCCGCTGCGCGGAGTAGTAACTCTTCACGGTCTTGCCGGACACGGTGAACTCCGGAACCCAGGCCTGCCGGTTGCCCGTATTCCGCACCTGCAGCACGAGGACGGTTGTCGTGCCCTGCGGGGTGTGCCGCTCCGCGAGCCGGACGGGCGTGTAAACCAGCTCGGCGGATTCCGCCGGAATCGTGAACGACGCGCCCCATTCTTTCGACCGCTGCGCATCCTTGAACACCGTGGAGGGGCCGTACCATTCCAGTCCCGCGACGGGCATGTTCAGCATGTTGGTTTCTTTCTTCGGGTAAACGTATTCGTCAACGTTCACCCATGCAAGCCGTTCAAGCGTGAAAACATCGGAACGCCCCACGGTCAGCATGTAGCTGAGTTCGGCCTTCTCCTGCGGCTGCACGGTGCGCGGATTGTCGGCGGACGGCTTCAGCGTATAGACGACGCCGCCCGTCGTCACCGCGCGCAGCTCGTATCCCGGCACGGCCACGGCACGGCTGGCGGTATTGTACAGCCGGACGACCGCGCCGATTCTGACGCCCTCCGGAACGCGTTCGTTCAGCACCGTCTTCACGCCGGCCTTGAGCACGCTGTTCAGCGTATAGGGCGTATCGCTCGCCGTCCCGGCGGGCGCGGCCGAGACGGTTGTGGCGGCCGAACCCGGAGACGCGGCCAGGGCGATGATCAGCCCGGTCATGATCCATGCCGCCCACCGTTTCCATCTTCGTCTGTTCATTCCGCTTGTCCCTCCTTGCCGCTCCGTTCAACGATCACGCGTTCCCCGTCGGTGAGCGCATTGACGCCGGTAATCGCGATGCTCTCGCCTTCGCTGACACCGGACAGCACTTCATAATAGGATGGTGTCGACCGGCCGGTCTTCACTTCGCGTTTTCTCACGATATCGTCTTCGATGACGAACACATACCGCCGGCTTCCTTCCTCGAGCACGGCGTACTGCGGCACCGCAAGCGCGGACAGTTCGGCTTCTTCCGACAATTCGACGGCTACCTTCATGCCCGGCTTGAGCCGGCCGTCGCGATTCGGCACCGTGAGTTCCAGCACATAAGCGTTCCGCTCGGGATCCGGGATGGATGACAGATAGCTCACGGGCGCTTGTCCCTGCTCTTCGCCGCCGGGCAGCACATACTTGAGCTCGGCCTTGCCCCGCACATATTGCGCGCCTTCTTCGTTCAGGTAAGCGACGATCCGCACCGGATCCACCTGCTCGATCCGCCCGACGGGCACGCCCTCCCGAACCATCATGCCTTCAATTAATGTCAGCTGCGTGATGACGCCGCCGACCGGCGCCTTGATCGTAAGCTGTTCGAGCGCCTCGCTCCGCAGCTGCAGCGCCAGCTCCGCATCGGCCAACCGGTTCTCCAGTTCCGCCATCCGGTCGGACTGGTTCAACGACTGCAGCCGCTTGCGCGCAAGTTCCAGATCCTGACGGTAGGATTCGAGTTCCGATGCCGACCGGTCGACGTCCTCTTTCGTCGCCAGGCCGCTGTCGTAGTCGTTGCGGACCTTGTTGTGCTGGCGCTGCAATTCGTTCAGTCTGATCTCCATCTTGCGAATCTCCGCCGCGAGCTCCTGCCGGCTGACCGACAGTTCCTGGCGGGCCGTCCGGAGCGCGCTGTTCGCCTGGTCGACGGCGGCCAGCGCCTGCTCATAGGCCAGATTGACCTCTTCGGAAGACAGCTGCGCGATCGGTTCGCCTTCCTCCACGGTATCGCCGAGCTTTTTGTGCAGCGTCTCGACCGTGCCGGAGATCTTCGGTTCGACATCGAACTGAATCGAGGACTCGACATCCGCCGTAATGTGAATCGGTTCCTCGATCTGCCGCACGGCCACCGTCTCGGTCCGCACGGACCGGATCTGCGGCGTTACGTCCGCCTCTTCCCGCGGGGCGGAGAACGCGTCGAGGAGCGTGCATCCCGCGGTCATCGACAGACACAGCGCGACGACCGCGGCATTACGAGCGTTGCGCGCCGCCTGCCGCATCCTTCGCTCTCGTTGCACCGGCCCAACCTCCTCATTTGCCGTAATAGTCCGAATAGGGATCCAGCGCTTTCCGATTCATTTTGTTCAAGACCGCGCCAAGCAGGTTCGCATTGGCCTGCACCAGCTCGGTTTTCGCCTTCAGGACGGCTTTCTCCCGCGCCTTGCCGCTTTCGAGCACGAGCAGCACGCCGTCGCATTTGGCGGCGAGAATCTTCGCGTCGATGGCGGCCAGAATCGGCGGCGTATCGACGATGACCATGTCGTATGCCTGCTTCAGCAGCGCGATCAGCTCCGTCATCCGTTCGGAAGCCAGCAGGTCCGAAGGATTCGGGACGCTGCGCCCCGCGCCGATGAACGCCGCGCCGACCATCGTGTCCGTCAGCACGTAAGACGGCATCATGCCGGGATCGAGCAGATAATCCGTAAGTCCCGGGCTGCGGCGCCGATCTATCACCTGATGAAGCGTCGGCTTGCGGATGTCCCCGTCGACCAGGACGACGGTGCGGCCGGCCCGCGCATAGGCGGACGCCAGGTAGAGCGCCGTGGTCGATTTGCCTTCGCCGGGGACGGCCGAGGCGACGGCGACGGCGCGGATCGGCCGGCGGCGGGAAGCGAACTCGATGTTCGCCTTGAGCGTCCGGTAGGCTTCCATGAACGGCGACACATCGTCGACCTGCAATGTCGGCGCGTCTTTATTTGACCGCGGCATAAGCTTCCTCACCGATCCTTCCCTGGGTTCCCTTGCGGCTGCGGGTGCGGCCCGAACGCAGTCTCGTCTTCGGCACCGAGGCGAGCGTCGAGACGCCGAGCACCCGCACGACGTCCGCCTCGTCCTTGATCCGGTCGTCGAGCACGTCGAGCAGGATGGCGATGCCGACGGACACGATCAGCGACGCCGCGAAGGCGAGAAAAATATACGTAGTGTGCTGTTCGTTCACCGGATTGGGACTCGCCGACAGCTTCGCTTCGGTCAGCAGCACGGCGGAATGGCCCGGCGAAATTTTCGGCAGCTCCGTGACGAACACGTCCGTAATCGCATTGACCATCATGACTGCCCGTTCGTACGAAAACCCGGTGACCGAAATGATCATGACGGACGTGTTGTTCAGCGCATGGACGGAGACGTTGCGGATGAGCTCCTCGGTCGAGGCGTCGAGCTGCGGGTACCGCTCGACCACTTTGTCCATGATGATCGGCGTGCGGATGATCTCCTTGTACGTTTCGATCACGCCGCCTCCGGAGGACATTTGTCCGATGTTCATGACGCCCCGGCTGAACGGATCCGCCGCATCCGCGCTGTTGACATACAGTTTCGTCTGCGCCGCATAGAGCGGCACATAGGTGTTGTAACTGAAGTAAGCGGCGCCGATGGTGCATGTCAGCACGATCAGGACGATGAGCCAGAGCCTGCGACGCACGATCCGCAAGTATTCCCGCAAATCAATGTCTTCGGATTTCAAAGGTTGTCGCCTCCAGACGACCCGCCCGCTTCAGACGAACCCGATATGGGGGTCCGCCGGCCGGGCGGATCGGCGGTTTGTTCGCCGTCAAAGCAAATGTTGTTCTATATAGTGAACATGCCGGCATGCGCCGGCCAGCCGCAGCCGCCGGCTGCGCCGCCGTGCAGAGCCGAAACCCGCGCATTCACTTCGTGCGCTTAAGACGCTCCGGGTTGCGAAGAAATTCGCGGATTTCCTCAATCGTCAGACCAGTCCTTCTCGCCAGCTCGATCAATGCCGCCCATTCCGGATCAAAAGTCTGCACCCCGGCATTCATGTTTTGACCAGCCTCCCCAGACTCATGCATGACGGTTTCTCCTCCGCACGCGACGGTTTGTTCGTTTTAAGAAACCATGCTATAATTCATATGACCGCTAAATCAGGAACTTTCATGCAAAGGACGAGACGGCTAATGGAAAGCATTGGAGCAAGAATCAAGGCCATCCGGACGCAGCGCCGGATGTCGCTGTCGGAATTGGCCGAAGCGGCAGGCGTGGCCAAATCCTATCTCAGCAATGTCGAACGGGGGATCCAAAACAATCCGTCCATCCAATTTATCGAGAAGATGGCTTCCACCCTCCGCGTGCCGGTCCATGTCCTGCTGTTCGGCGAGGCGGATCCGGAAGGCGCGCTTGACCCCGAATGGACGGAGCTTGTCCGGGAAGCGATGGCGTCCGGCGTCGACAAAGAGCAGTTCCGGGAATTTCTCGAGTACCAGAAATGGCGAAAATCGCAATAGCGTCACACCGCAAATTCCGCCGGACAGTTCACGATATCGAACAACTTGTCCCTATGATATGATACATTTCGTATCATGTCAACCCTATAACGTTCCATTTTGTATTCCACGAGTGCACGGAAATTGACGCAACAAGGCGAAAGCCTCCGAACCTGCTTGAAGCCGGGGTTTGGAGGCTTTCGATTGCAACTACTGACAACCCTTATGTGTGAAACAACGAAACTGGGACACGTCATTCGCGACGAAACAGGGCAAAAATTGCCTTGAAGCGTCAAATAAGACCGCTCAGTTTCGCAAAAATTCGATTGAGGCCGAGTTTGGCAAAATAACGCTTCTCAGTTTCGTTAGAGTTCCTCCGGTTCTTTGCCCAAGTGCGGGGACGAACACGATGAACGGCACCGCATGCCGTTGCATAAGCAGCGAAGCCGCCCGGCTCGTCCGACACCCCCAACAAAGTCACCTCTCGCCGCTAACGCTCGTCCGCGCACAGCAATAAGCCCGCAGGCGGCTCCCATGCCGCTGCGGGCGATCCAAGGCCGACCGAGCGTGCCCCGCCTACGTCCCCTCCGTCCGCGAAGCACTCGGCTCCTCGTACGGCTCGACGTGGACGTGCACATTCGCGATGTTGTGCCGGCGCTCCATCCGGCGCTCAATCTCGTCGCTGATCTGGTGGCTCTCGATCAGCGACAGTTCAGGATCCACCTGAATGATGACGTCGATCAGAACATTGCTGCCGTGAATGCGCGCCTTGATGTCCTTGATCCGCCGGACGCCTTTCGTCCGCTCGATCGTGCCGCGCAGCGTCTCCAGTTCCTTCTCGTCAAATCCGTCGGTCAGCGTATGCGTCGAACTGTAGAAGATGCCCCAGGCCGTCTTGAGGATGAGCAGGCCGACGGCAACGGCGGCCACCGGATCGAGCCACGGCATGCCGAACTGGGAGCCGAAGATGCCCGCCGCGGCGCCGACGCTGACGAGCGCGTCGGACAGATTGTCCTTGGCCGCGGCCATCAGCGCCTGGCTGCGGATGCGCGCCGCCAGCCGCCGGTTGTAGGCGTAGACGCCAAGCATGACGAGCGCGGCGCCAAGCGCGATCCAGGCGGATGCCGGATCCGGCGCGGCCCGGTCGCCCGCGGTGATCGACCGCCCGGCGTCGATCAGCACCTGCAGGCCGACCATGGCCATGATGAAGGAAGCGATCAATGCCGCTATCGTCTCGGCCCGGAAATGGCCGTAAGGATGGTCCTTGTCGGGCGGCTTGCGCGAGATGCGCAGACCGATGAGCACCGCCGCGGAAGCGGCGATATCCGACAGATTGTTGTAGCCGTCCGCGGTCAGCGCGCTGGAGGACAACACGTACCCGGCGGCCAGCTTGATGCCCGAGAGCAGGAGATAGGCCGCGATGCTCGCCCATGCCCCCCGCTCGCCGGCTCGAATGTTTTGATACGGGTCCAGCCCGGGCACCTCCGTTCCATCGTTTCATCCACAACAGCAGTATGATAACCGACCGGTTCCGTGTGGGTCCAGAGAAACAGTTTTGACACGGTGCGCGACTTTATGCATGAATGCAACAGTCTGTCCGCAAGCCATCTTCTGCCGCGCAGGCAAAAACGGCCGACCCGTCTGCAGAGGCGAGAACATCCCGTAAAAACCAATTCGATTCGCCCCCGTCTCGAACACGCCGGCAGGAACGAAGAAAGATGCGAAGCAGCTTCGCCAATTTTGCCGAACCCCTCTTACCGTCTTACGCCATTTCAGGCAGATGAAAATTTTCCGCTTATCCAGAGCGGGACGGTCAAGACGGACGTCAAAAGCCGCCGGGCTCCAGTCCCCGGCGGCTTCATCCCATATCTTATGCGGAATAGGCCTGCTCCCGCAGCGCCTTGACTTCGTCGCTCTCGAGATATTCCTCGTACGTCATGAGCCGGTCGATGACGCCGCGCGGCGTGATTTCGAGAATCCGGTTCGCGATCGTCGACACGAACTGACGGTCATGCGAGGTAAAGATCATCGTCCCGTCGAAATCGATCAGCGCGTTGTTGAGTGACGTGATCGACTCGAGGTCCAGGTGGTTCGTCGGTTCGTCCATCAGCAGCACGTTCGCGCCGGACAGCATCATCCGGGCCAGCATGCAGCGCACCTTCTCGCCGCCGGAGAGGACGCTCGCTTTCTTCAGCGCTTCGTCGCCGGAGAACAGCATCCGTCCGAGGAAGCCGCGGATGAACGTCTCGTCCTGCTCCTTCGAGAACTGCCGCAGCCAGTCGACGAGATTGAGATCGACGCCGTCGAAATATTTCGAGTTATCCTTCGGGAAATACGCGCGCGTCGTCGTCACGCCCCACTGATACGTGCCCGCATCCGGTTCAAGCTCGCCCATCAGAATTTGCATGAGCACCGTCTTCCAGAGCGAATCCGGCCCGACGAGCGCGATCTTGTCGCCCTTGTTCACCGTCAGCGTCAGGTTGTCGATCACCTTCACGCCGTCGATCGACTTCGTCAGCCCTTCGATGAGAAGCAGCTGCTTGCCCGCCTCGCGTTCCGGCTTGAACTGGATGAACGGATATTTCCGGTTCGACGGCTTGATGTCGTCGAGCGTAATTTTCTCGAGCAGCTTCTTCCGCGCGGTCGCCTGTCTCGCCTTCGACTTGTTCGCGCTGAACCGCTGGATGAACGCCTGCAGCTCCTTGATCTTCTCTTCCTTCTTCTTGTTCTGTTCGCGCATGAGCTGCAGCGCCAGCTGGCTCGACTCGTACCAGAAGTCGTAGTTGCCGACATAGAGCTGAATCTTGCCGTAGTCGATGTCCGCGATGTGCGTACAGACCGTATTCAGGAAATGCCGGTCGTGGGAGACGACGATGACCGTTCCCTCATAATTCAGCAGAAAATCTTCCAGCCACTCGATCGACTGCCGGTCCAGGTGGTTCGTCGGTTCGTCCAGCAGCAGAATCTGCGGGTTGCCGAAAAGCGCCTGCGCCAGCAGGACGCGCACCTTCTGGTTGCCGTCCAGTTCCTTCATCAGCTTGTCGTGCAGCTCGTTCGGAATGCCGAGCCCGTTCAGCAGGGAAGCCGCTTCCGACTCCGCTTCCCAGCCGTTCATCTCGGCGAACTCCGCTTCAAGCTCGCCGGCCCGCATGCCGTCCTCGTCGCTGAAGTCCGGCTTCGCGTAGAGCGCTTCCTTCTCTTTCATCACGTCATACAGCCGCTTGTACCCCATGATGACCGTGTCGAGCACCTTGAATTCGTCGTACTCGAAGTGGTTCTGCTTGAGCACGGCGATCCGCTCGCCCGGCGTCACATGCACTTCGCCGTTCGTCGGTTCGATCTCGCCGGACAGAATTTTCAGGAACGTCGACTTCCCCGCGCCGTTCGCGCCGATGAGGCCGTAGCAGTTGCCCGGCGTGAACTTGATATTGACATCCTCGAAAAGCGCGCGCTTCCCGTAACGAAGCGTAACGCCGCTCGTGCTGATCATCGAATCACTTCCCCGTCCTTGCCCCTGTAATGAGTACATCCTCCCGCATTATAGCACAGAAGCCGACGGGCGGCCATTGAGCGCGCCTGAATTCGCAATGAAGCGAAGCCCCCGAAGCGGCCTGGCGCCCGGGGGCTTCCTCGTTCATGCGTGTCAATCCCAGTTCAGCTTCACTTCGCTGCCCGTGCGGGAAGATTCGTAGATCGCGCTCAAAATGCGGTTATTCACATAGCCGGACAGCGCCGGCGCGATCGGCTCCTTCCCTTCGCGGACGCAGTCGACGAAATGCCGGCTCAGCAGGAGCCGATCCTCTTCGCCTTCCATGGGCTTGAGCTCCTCTTCGACGACCTCGCCGCCTGCGTGCCTCACGATCGTGCCGCGGTTGCCGATCAGGGCGATGCCCGCTTCGGTGCCCATCAGGTGTACGAACGGTTCTTCCGGCAAGCCGGCGGAATGGGCCGCCCAGCTCACTTCGAGCGACAGCGTCGCGCCGTTGTCCAGCTTGATGAGCGCCGTCGCGAGATCCTCGACGTCGTAGTAGCCGTTCCAGTCCGGCGTTCCCCAGCTGCCGATCCCTTCGCGGCGCGGGCCGAATTCGGCGTAAGTCGTGCCGAAGACGGAGACCGGTTTCGGATTGCCCATCAAATGCAGCGTCAGGTCGAGCATATGGACGCCGATGTCGATGAGCGGTCCGCCGCCGGCTTCGTCCATGCGCGTGAACCAGCTTCCCCAGCCGGGGATGCCTTTCCTGCGCAGCCAGCCGGTCTTCGCGTTGTAGATCCGGCCCAGCTCGCCCGCGTCAATCTTCGCCTTGGCGGCGCGGGCGATGCCCGACCAGCGCATCTGATGCGCCATCATGAGCACGCGGCCTGTCCGGCGCTGCGTATCGAGGATCGATCTGGCCGCTTCCTCGCTGATGGCCATCGGCTTCTCCAGCAGCACATGCTTGCCCTGCTCCATCGCCTGGATCGCGAGCGGCGCATGGAACCGGTTCGGGACGCCGATGACGACCGCGTCGATCGACGAATCGTCGAGCAGCGCCTGCGGCGTCTCGTAGGCCTTCACGCCGTGCTCCTGCGCCCGGCGCTCGGCGGCAGGCAGCGAGGCGTCGGCCACCCCGGCGATCTCCACGTTCTCCAGTTTTCCGAACACATTCAAATGCACATTTCCGATCATCCCGGCGCCGATGACGCCGATGCGGACGGTGTCTGCCATTTACGGTTGTCCTCCTCGGTATCGTATGTCTGTCTCGTCTCAGTATAGACCTGCGGGCGGCGGCATCCAAGATGCGCTTTTGGCTTCCTTATGTGCTTTTTTTGGCGTCATATTTGGTTCGGGAGCGAAGATCGGCTACTATAGTATCAGCAATATCCGTCAGAAATGTCATTCAGGCGGCGATGCAAGGAGGAGATTCCGCATGAAGCTGTTGTCCGTGGAACCGACGCCCAGCCCGAATTCGATGAAATTGAACGTCGACGAACGGTGGCCGGCCGGCCGCCGCGCCGCGTACACGCCGGACAAGGCGGACGAAGCGCCCGAGCCGCTGCGGAGCCTGCTGAAGATCGACGGCGTCAAAGGCGTGTTCCGCACCGCCGACTTCATCGCGCTCGATCGCAAGCCGGGCGCCGACTGGCCGCGCATTCTGGCCGAGGCGGCGAAGCTGTTCGAGACGGCGGAAGGCGCGGCCGGGACCGCACCCGCGCCGGCCGGACCGGACGCCGCGTTCGGCGAACTGCACGTCCTGGTGCAGGTGTACCGCGGCATCCCGATGCAGGTCCGCGTCCGCATCGGCGACCGCGAGGCGGCCCGCCTGGGGCTGCCGGAGAAATTCTCGGCAGCCGTCCATGAAGCGGCCGGTTCGACGCTGATTATGGAGCGCCATCTGGAGGAATACGGCATCCGCTACGGGGAGCCGGAGGAGATCGCCGCCGAAGTCGCGGCGGAACTCGACGCCGCCTATACGGATGAGCGGCTGCGCGAGCTGATTGAAGCCGCGAAAGCGGCGGGGCCGGCCGCGGCCGGGACCCCGGTCCAGCCGCGCGAGCGGCGGCCGCTCACCGCAGAGGAGCTTGCCGAAGCGCTCGACGCGCCGGACTGGCAGACGCGCTATGCGGCGCTGGAGCGGACGCAGCCGGAGCCCGGCATGCTGCCGTTGCTCGCCAAGGCGCTGCGCGACGACAACGTGTCGGTCCGGCGGCTTGCGGTCGTCTACCTCGGCGATCTTCGTTCGCCGGAGGCGCTGCCCCTGCTGGTGGAGGCGCTGCGCGACCGGTCGCCCGCCGTCCGCCGCACCGCGGGCGACACGCTGTCGGACCTCGGCGACCCCGCCGCGATGCCGGCGATGATCGAGGCGCTGCGCGATCCGAACAAGCTCGTCCGCTGGCGGGCCGCCCGATACTTGTTTGAAATCGGGGACGAATCGGCGCTGCCGGCGCTGCGCGAAGCGGCGGAGGACGAGGAGTTCGAAGTCCGGCTGCAGGCGAAGATGGCGCTCGAGCGGATCGAGCGCGGCGAAGAAGCCGCCGGCACGGTCTGGCAGCAAATGACCGCCGCCCGGCGGGAGCGGTCCGACACGCAGCCATAACGAACGGGGGCGGCCCGCGGCTGCCGCGCCGCCCGCCGAACAACGCGAAGACCCGGCCGGGCCGCCTTGCCGCGCGCCCGCCGGGTCTTCTTCATGCCCCCGTCACCTGGGCATCACATTATTTCGTCAACTCCTGATTGCCGGACTGCACGTCGTCAGCCTTCAGGAACAGCTTCGCGTTGTACAGCGTGTTGTCCTTCACGATATACGGCGGAGCGCCGACTCCCGCGTAGATCGTCGATATGCCCCTCGCCGCGATATTCGCCTCGATGACATTGTTCTGGATGACCGCCTTGAGCACATCGGCCGGGTCGTTCCGCTGCCAGTAGTCGTTGATCTTCACGAGCTCGAGTTCCGCACGTTTGAGCGCGTTCGCTTTTACCGTATTGTTCTCGAACACGAACGATTTCGCCGCTCCCACGAAGACGCCGTGGCTGTCCCCGTCGAGGATGACGGACGAATTCCGGATCGTCACGTCCGAGCCCGGATCATAGATGGCGAGCGGAACGATCGGCGACTTGAACGTGCAGTTCTCGAACACGTATGTTCCGGGGGCCGAAATCGCCAGCTCGCGCTTGTTCTCCGGCGCGCTTTCAAAATAGCACCCGTTGTACGTTCCGCGCGGCAGCGTGCCGCCGCTGTGGCCGACCACCCGCAGGTTCGTGAACTCATTGCCCGTCGTGTTGCCGGCGTTGATCACACCGAGCCGCGATTCGCCGATAATCGTCATGTTCGTGACGCGGATCGGATTCACCCAGATGCCGAACCCACTGTCCGCCCGCTTCGTATGCACCATCGTGACATTCTTGACTTCCACGCCGAACGGCCGGCTGCTGCTGATGGTGAACGACGAATCCGTAAATTTCATGCCGTCGATGGTCACATTCGGCCCTTCGATGAAGGTGTACGAATCGTTCATCTGGTTGCCGACGAGCGTTACATCGTGATAAATCACAAGCCGCGTGCCGTCGAAATGGTTGTTCTTGACGAGCGCGCCCGTGAACGGCGACGACACCGCCAGCCCGATCTTGCCCCGCGACGCAAGATGGTTGCCTTCCACAACCGCGTTGTTGCCATCGTACAGGATGACGTCATAGGCGGCATTGTTATAGAACTCGTTGTTCCGGATTTGAATGTTCGTATTGAGAAAACCGTTCTCGCCGTAACCGCCTTCGACATCGATGCCGGACTGGGGCGCAACCCCGTTAATGTCGTGAATGACGTTATGCTCGATCACCACATTGTCCGCTCCGCCGATCGTGATGCCCTGGCGGCGGTTGTGATGCAGTTCCGAATTTCGGACGATGACGTTCTCCGACGGCACCCTCGACCAGACCTCGATGTACGAGCCGTTGCTGTCGGCCCGCTCGAACACCAGATGGAACGATGCCGCTCCGGCGGGGATTTGGATCCGTTGCCGCACCTTCGCGTTCAGCTTCGGGCCGATCAGGTTGCCGTCCGCATCATAGAAATAAAGTTCGAAATCGGCGGGCAGGTTGATGTTGTTCGACAGTTCGAAGTAGGGGTCTGTTTTGAACCTCTCGTGGTTCAGCGGCACCGGCGTAATCGTCCGGATCCGCCCTTCGGCTGCCGTCGGCTTGCCGTCCGAATCGAAGGCGCCGGGGACGAAACTGCTCCCATACAGGTCCCTCACCATCTGGCCGCTGCCGCCGATCACGATCCCGTCTCCGGTGAAGTTGTACACCTCGACGCCCTCAATCGTCAGATTGCGCGCGCCAAGCGCCACAATGCCGTAGCCGCCCTCGTGCGTGCCGGACGAGTACGGGTGATCCTTGCGGCTGTAATCGTGCTGGTCCCGGTCGCCGACAAACTTTCCGCCTCTGATCGTCACATTGTTCACGCCACGGCCGATGTAAAGCAGTTCGTAGATTTCGGAGTCATTCGGTTCCTTTACCAGTTCGGCGCCGTCTTCGAGCACGAACGTCATGTCCGGCACCATGTTGATCCGCGCGTCCGGGCCGGGCTGCCCTTTCGCGCTCTTCTTGATCATGTAGGTCCCGGGTGGAACGATGAATGTCGTATATCCTTGATCATGCGCCCACTGGAGCGCATCGTTGAATCCTTTCGTCGTCTCTTCCGGATGCGTGCCATCCGTATGGATGTCGAATTCGCCGGGCACCAGCCGATAGACGGAATCTTCCGTCTGCGCGGACGTCGAGCCGTCCGCCGTGACTGATGCAGCGGCGAAGATCAGCACAGCTGCCAGCAGCAATCTGCCGACCAATCGCCTCATCGCGATCACTCCTTCCTCGCCCCGTTTCAGTATATTGCGATTTGCGGGACAAGGAATGGGTATATCGCACGGTTCTTCTAAAAATAGGCAGACAAGCCCCTGATTCGCGCCTAATCGACACATACCGCGCGAGGCGGTTTCCCGTCACGCGAGCCTCGGTCTTGCCGGATTGCAGCCCGGTTCGGGAACGAGGCCGTAAGCGGCCAGTTTCGTCAGATAGTAACACTCCTCGCGGAACATGTGGTCCGGCATGAGCGGATGAATCCGGTCCAGGAGCTTCGGTCCGATCTGCAGCTCCTCGATCTCCTGCAGGAAGCGCATGAACAGCTTCATCTCAAGGTCGATGTCGGAATGGAATTTCTGGAAGGCGGGGAACGTCCGGAGCGAAGTCCGCAGATATCCCGCCATTTCAACCGCTTTCAGGAAAAACGCGCCGAACTCCTGCTGGAACGCCCGGCTTTTCTCGATCCAGCGCCGCTCGACGGGGTCCATGTCAAAGGACAGCTCAGCCGCATGGCCGATCGCATCCTGCAGCCAGACCATGTCGTAGTGCAGCGGATGCTGGCGCGGCACCGGGCGCCCGGCCAGCAATTCTTCGAGAATGTGCTCGTATTCCTCCAGTTCGTTCACCATATGGTTCAGGAAGGTCGGCGTGAACAGCAGGTCGACCTTGCCGAGCAGCAGCCGCTCGAGCAGGCTGAGCTTGAATTGCTTGAGCTCCCGGGTCGCATCCATAGCCTCCCGGTTCAGCGCCGCCAGCCGCGCCTCCGCATCCTGCATCCGGGCGGCCGCCAGCAGCGCGTCGAACCGCGAAATGAACGATTCCGCCTGCCGTACGTCATCCTTCTCGGCCGGCGACAGCGCCATCAGGATGAATCGGGCGTGGTCTCCCAGTATCTGCAGCCAGAACCGATGTTCGAACAGCGGCCCTTCCTCTGCAAGGCTCGCCATGTTCATGGACTTCTCCGCTCCTTTCCGGCTTCATGCTAACCGTAAGGAGTATATGCCCGCGGGCGGGCCGCCAGAACGAAGGCAAGCTCCGCTGCCTACCGGATCAGCGACACTTCGACCAGCACGGCCCCGTCATCCCCGAACGGCAAGATGGATGCCTCGTACGCGCGGATGCCGGCCGCTTTGATTTCCGCCGCCGCCTTCTGAAGATCGGTCCGCACGGCGTCGCCGCGCAAATAACGCACCTTGAAGCCGTCCGCGCCGGATGCCGCCGCTTCCTCCATCTTGCGCCTGAGCTCGTCCGCCGTCGCCGCCGTATGCTCCGGACGCAGCCATTTCCAGCCGAGCGCCGCTTCCAGCGACTCGTAGAAGCCCGCCCGCGCCGGATCGGTCTGCTTCGCTTCCCTGACCGCCGCCTCATACGGGGTGTCCGCGCGCGGATATTCCCGCGTCCAGGTGTGGTCCTTGCGCATCTCTTCATCCGTCTTCAGGTAATAGTCGTAGGACACCGCGCCGCCCCGGTCCGGCACCGGGTCGTCCCAGGTCACGTCCAGGTGGTACCACCGGCCGCCCACGCGCACGAGATTCCAGGCATGGTCGCTTTCGGGAACGGCCCCTTCCACAATCCGCGCAGGGATGCCCGCCGCGTTGAACATTTTGTAGGCGAGCAGCGCATAGCCTTGGCAGACGGCCTTGCCGGTCCGCAGCGCTTCGTATGCGGTGTAGCGGTTCAGCCCGACGTCGTAGGCCAGACGCAGCACGATCCAGTCGTGAATCACCTTCACCCGCTGATGGTCGTTCATTTCGGGCGTGATGAGCCGGTCGAGCACTTCCCGCACCTGCCGGTCCACTTCCGCCGTCTGCGCAAGCGTCTCCCGGTAATTCAGCGTCAGCCGGATGTGCGACCGCCCGCTGAGCTTGCGGATCGAGTAGAAGTAGGAATCCACGATGTACGACGTGTAATCGTCCCGCTTCAGCGCGTCCATGATGACGTCCTTGATGCGGCCCGACAGTTCCTGGCCGTCGCCGGTATAGTCGATCTGCACGGACTCCCGGCGCTCAAGCAGCGCGGCGGCGACGGCGGTCTCCAGCTGGTGCAGGTCGGCTGCCGCCTCGGCAGCGGCGGCCGGCCCGGGACGGAGGCCGACCGTCAGCAGAGACCATATGGCGATCGCGCAGATGGCAATACGGAATGACGTGCTGCGGTTCACTGGCATGACCCTCCGGGAAATGGCGTTTGGCATTTTGGCCCAAGTATAACCATAACGGCCGGACCTTAAGCCCCCGCCTTCACGCCTTCCGTTCCCGCAACTTCACGCCTGCGGACCGAAGAACCGCCGGATCTCGCGCTCTGCGCTCTCGTCGGAATCGGAACCGTGGATGACGTTCGCTTCGACCGACCTCGCGTAGTCGCCGCGGATCGTGCCGGGCGCGGCATTCGCCGGATTCGTCGCGCCGATCATCGCCCGGGCCAGCTGCACGGCCCCCTCCCCTTCGAGAATCATCGCGAAGACCGGGCCGGACGTAATATAGTCGACCAACTCTCCGAAGAACGGCTTGCCCTTGTGCTGGGCGTAATGCTCCTCCGCCGTCTCCCTGCTGATGCGCATCATCCGCGCTTCCGCCAGCTTAAACCCGCGGCGTTCGAAGCGCGACACAATCTCGCCGACCAGCCCTCTCTCCACGCCGTCCGGCTTGATCATGACGAATGTCCGCTTGCCGTTTTCCATGACGCATGCCCTCCTTCGCCGATTTAATTTCCCCATTATAGGCATCTTCTTCAGCGAAGGATGTGATTCCGCTCACGGCATCAAATGGATCCAGTTTAACTTCGCTTGCGTGCATTGAGCTTCCGGACCGGCCATCCCATAATGAAAGGGGATACAACATCTCAACAAACATCATCTCAACAAACGGAGGGATGGCTGGTTGAACACGAATGCAACGTTCCGCGTCGCCTTCATCGGATGCGGCAAGCGCGCCCACGAGCACGCCCACGGTGTCAAGGCCGACGGCCGGCTTGAGGTCGTCGCGCTGGCCGACATTTCGGAGGATTCGGCCAATGCCCTGAACGAAGCCTTCGGATTCGGCGCCGCCGTTTATACGGATTACCGGCGGATGCTGGACGAGGTGAAACCCGATATCGCCATCATCTGTCTCTGGACGCCGCTGCATCTGCCGGTGTTCCGGGACTGCGCGGAGGCGGGCGTCCGGGCCGTGCTGTCCGAGAAGCCGATGGCGCCCGGATGGGGCGAATGTCTCGAGATGGCCCGCATCGCAGAGGAGACCGGCTGCCAGCTGACGTTCTCCCTGCAGCGCCGGTTCGCGCGCGGCAACCAGACGGTGCGCCGGCTCATCCGGGAAGGCCGGATCGGCCGCGTGGTGCGGATGGATCTGTACTCCCCGCCCAATCTGCTCGACTGCGGCATCCATACGTTCGACCAAGCGATGAGCTTCATGGACGAGACGCCGGCGAAATGGGTGCTCGGCGCTGTCGATGCCAGCGAGACGCTGAACTGGTTCAATGTGCCGTCCGAATCCGTCGCGGCGGGCCTCGTCGTCTTCCGCAACGGCGTGCGGGCGAACATCCAGGCGGGCGGACCCGACATGGACATCTGGGGCGGCGTGCGCGTCATCGGCACGGAAGGATTCCTCGAGGTGATGTGGGATGGCGAGATCAAGGGCGGCGCCGTCTACGCCGATCCGTCCTGGAAGCCGGAAGTGGAAGTGACGCCGCATGCCGAGCAGATGGCGGGCTACGTTCGCCATGCGGTCGACTGCCTGATCACGGGGGAAGAGCCGGAGGTGTCCTATAAAAAAGCGTTGCGCGCGTCGGAGATCATTTACGCCTTCTACGAGTCGGTGCGGCGCAATGCGCGGGTGGAACTGCCGCTTGAAGGGGTAACGGACAATCCGTTCATCACCATGCTGCAGGAGGGCCGGTTCACGGCGCCTGCGGAAGGAGGGAAATCCTCATGACGCGGCCGAAGCTGGGACTGATCGGCATCATCCACGAAGAGGCGAACCAGGATTTCTGGGGCACCATGGAACGCATCGCGGCGATCGGCTACGAGGGGATCGAGGGCGGCGCGAAGCTGCTCGAAGGCGATGCGAAGGCGAATGTCGCCCGGTTCCGCTCGCTCGGGCTGCAGGTGGCGACGCACAGCGTAAGCAAGGATCTGCTCGCGGACGGGAAGGAGCTGGACCGCATTATCCGGGAGGCTCATCTGCTGGAGACGAAGGACGTCACGCTGTGGTGGGCGCCCGCCGATTCGCGCGATCAGCTGCTGCGCGACGCGGAGCTGTACAACGCGGCCGGCGCGCGGCTGGCCGCCGAAGGCCTCAGGTTCTGCTACCATAACCACGCCCACGAGTTCAGGAACACGTTCAACGGCGTGTATGCCCTGGATATTCTGGCGGAGCATACCGATCCGAAGGCGGTTTATTTCCGCCTGGACGTCGCGTGGATCACGCTCGGCGGCGCCGACCCGGCGCATATTCTGCGCAAGATGGCGGGCCGCGTGCCGGCGGTTCACCTGAAGGATGTCTACGGCACCGACGAGATCGGCAAATGGACCGCGCTCGGCACCGGCGTCGTCGACATCCGCGGCTCGATCGAGGCGGCGCGGGAGATCGGCGCCGAGTGGATGACGGTCGAGCAGGACCAGCTCCGCCACCTGTCCGGGCTCGACACGGCGTGGTTCAGCTATCTGTATTTGAAGGAGTCGGAATTGATTTAGTTTTTCGCGAACGTCAGGCGGGTGCGGTGATGCGGGAGAACCGCGTTGCTGCGCCCTTTTTTTCAGGTTGGTGTCGCTGGTTCTCGTATCCGCACGCGGTCCATGCACTCCTTTAGTGTGGTATCCACGTTACAGCTCCCTCGCACGCGGCCCACGCGCCCCTGTAACGCGCTATCCACGTTACAGCTCCTCCGCATGCGGCCCACGCGCCCCTGTAACGCGCTATCCACGTTACAACTCCCCCGTACACGGTCCATGCACCCCTGTAATGTGCTATCCACGTTACAGCTCCTCCGCATGCGGCCCATGTACCCCTGTAACGTGCTATCCACGTTACAGCACCGCCACGTGCCCACAAAAAGAAGCTGCAGCGCGCCATCCACGCCGCAGCTCCTGCCACTTACCCGAACACCGGCCTGCCGTCCGCATCCCACGCCAGCTTCCGCACGAACGTGTGCCGGTTCGGATCGTACAGCGGATCGCCGACGATCTCCTTGTACGTCCGCGCGTGGAACACGAGCAGATCGCCGCCGTCCTCCGCGACGGTGAAACTGTTGTGCCCCGGCCCGTACAGGCCGCGCGCCTCGTCCGTCGCCAGCACCGGCACCGGCGACTTCGTCCAGACGGACGGGTCCGTGAGATCGGCGTCCTCCGGCGCCTCGAGCAGCCCCATGCAATAGTGGTGATCCGTCGCGCTCGCCGAATACGTCACAAACACACGCCCGTTCCGCTTCAACACGGCTGGCCCCTCATTCACGTAGAACCCGATCCGCTCCCATTCGTATTCCGGCTTCGTCAGCATGACACCGGGCGCGGCGAGCGTCCACGGATTCGCCATCGGGGCGATGTACAGATTGGAGTTGCCCGCGATCGCGGGATCTTTCTGCGCCCAGACGAGATAGCGCGTCCCCCGGTGTTCAAACGTCGTCGCGTCAAGTGAAAAGGTCTCCCACATCGTGCGGATCTGCCCCTTCTCGACCCACTCGCCTTCGAGCGGATTCGCCGACGCGTTCTCGAGCACGTACATCCGGTGATCGAACAGCCCGTCATTCGTCTCGGTCGTCCGCGCCGCGGCGAAATAGATGTACCATTTGCCGTCGATGTGGTGAATCTCCGGCGCCCAGATGTTCGCGCTCATCGGCCCGGATGGATGCCGCCGCCAGACGACGGCCGGTTCGGCCGACGCCAGCCCGGCAATCGTGCGCGCCCGGCGCACTTCGATCCGGTCATATTCGGGCACGGACGCCGTGAAGTAGTACCAACCGTCCGAATGCCGGTACACCCACGGATCGGCCCGCTGCAGAATGAGCGGCTGAACGCCCGACGTATCCGCAATTCCGGTTCCGACAGTATGATCCATCGCTCTCTCCCTCTCCCTTGTTCATGTAAAATGCCATTCTATTCATCCCGCGGAGGTTCCGGCCTCCGCGCGCCCCACAACGCGATGCCCTTTCCCGACAGCGCGCTGAACGTCTCCGTGAACGCTTCCGCTTCCGGGTCCCAGGCCCGCAGCCAGACGCCATCGTAATCTTCGCCGCTCAACGTGAGCCGGATCTTGCCTCCATCCCCGGCGGTCCACCGGCCGGACACGCTGCCGCTGATCGTGCCGTCCGCCTCCAGCCGGATCGGCACAGACTCCTTCACTTCGGCAGAGATGTCCTTGCCGTGGTTCACCAGCTCGTAGTCGCCGGCAATCCGCTCCGGATCGGCATCCTCCGGCCGCTCCCCGCCGTACCGGAACGGCACGACGACCGGCCATCCCTGCTCGTTGAACACCATCTGATGCACCCGGATCTCATGCCGCTCCCCGCTGTACGGAAAACGCGAATGGAAAATCAGGTAGTACCGTCCGGTCTCCTCGTCGTACCAGGCCGAATTGTGCCCCGGCGACACATAGCCGAACTCGCGGAACGCCCCGTGCGGATCGCGCCACCGGTGATTGCCCATCAGCTTCACCCCGAACGGCTCGATCGACGCGTCGTCGAACAGCGGCTTCGCCGGATCGGCCTTCACCTCGGCCATGTCGACCCCTTCCGCGTCGACGAACGGACCGTCCGGATGTTTCGACCGCGCGACCCGGATGTTGTAGCCGCCGAAGGAGTCCAATCCGCCGAACGACAGGAACAGATAATAGTATTCCGTGTCCGGGCTGTACAGCATATACGGCCCCTCGATCCGGCTGTGGTTGCCGCCGACGAGCTTCTTGCCGTACCCCTGCCCCGGCAGCGGCTTTCCCGTCGTCTCGTCCATTTCCAGGATGAAAATGCCGCCCGAATACGAACCGTACACCATCCACAGCTTGCCGTCCTTGTCAAAAAACACATGCGGGTCGACGACGTTCGGATGGACCCGCGCGTCATACACCGTTCCGTCCTCGCTCGGCTCCCCCCACATGCCGGATTTCAAAATGATGCCGATATCCCGGTATGGTCCCTCGATCGAATCGGCGACGGCGACTCCCATGGCGGAGCGCGGCGAGTCTCCCCGGCACGCGTTGTAGTACATGTAGTACTTGCCGTCCGGCAGCCGGATGACGTCCGCCGCCCACAGCGTGTCACTCTCCGCCCATTCCAGCGTCTCGCGCAGCTCCTCCCTCACGTTCGGAATGAGCGGGTTGCCGTCCGAGACGCCGGACGCGATCAATTCCCAGCGCATCAGATCGGGCGATTTCGCTGCCGCCAGGTGCGAGCCGAACACATAGAACATGCCGTTTTCATCGCGCACAATGGACGGGTCGTGCACGGACGCTTCATGGAACACGGGAACCCACGCCTCCTTCCCGCCGCCTTTTTCGCCGAATGCATCGCATCCCGTCAAAAGCGCCCCCGCGGCCACCAGTACGGCCAACGCACCGCCAGCCGCACGCATCATCCGCCGCCTCCCCGGCTCATCGCCGCGGCTCGAGCCGCGCCTCCGCAACCGACGCCGTCCTTCCAGCGGTATTCGCCGGCGCAGCAGCCTACCGACGACGATAGGCAGTGCAGTCATTCATCCATATCTCCTTCACAACATGATCGTCCAATCCCCATCAAGCCTTGATCCCCGTTAGCGCGATGCCTTCAATGAAGAAGCGCTGCGCGAACGCGAACAGCACGAGCGTCGGAATGAGCGCGACAACCGCGCCGGCCATGACCAGCGTCCACTCCGTCCCGTAGTACGAGGAGAACGAAGCCAGCTCAAGCTGCAGCGTATAGCGCTCCGGCGAGTTCAGATAGATGAGCGGTCCGAGATAATCGTTGTAGCCCGCGTTGAACGACAGAATGCCCTGCGTGATGAGCGCCGGTTTCGTCAGGGGAACGATGATGCGCAGGAAAATGCCGGGCGGGCTCATTCCGTCGATTTTCGCCGCGTCCTCCAGTTCGTCCGGCAGTGTCTTGATGAACTGCCTCAGGAAGAAAATGACCATCGGCGCGCCGAACATGCCGGGAATGATGAGCGGCTTCCAGCTGTCCGTCCAGCCAAACGTCTTGAACATGATGAACGCCGGAATCATCATGACCGCGCCCGGCACGACCATCGTGCCGATGAGCAGCATGAACAGCTTGTCGCGCCCGGGAAAGCGAAGCTTCGCGAAGGCGTAAGCCGACATCGCGCAGACGAACAGGCCGATGATCAGCGTCGGGACGACGACGATCATCGTGTTGAAGAAGCCACGGATCAGGTGCGCCTCCTCGAAAATGATGCGGTAATTCTCCCAGGCCAGCCGCGAACCGATCCACTCCGGCGGGTAGGAGTACAGTTCGCCGTCCGGTTTCAGCGATGTCGCGAGCATCCACAGGAACGGAACCGCCATGATGACGCCGCCGAGGCCGAGCAGCATGTAGGCTGCCAGATCGGCCAGCCGCTTTGCGGCCCCGCGCTTCCGTCTGCCCGCCGCAATCACAGCCATCGCCCATCCCTCCTCAGTTGTAATGGACCCATCGTTTCGAGAACACGAAATTGATCACGATGATCAGCATGATGATGATGCCGAGGATCCAGGCGAGAGCGGAAGCATACCCCATCTCGCTGTACTGGAACGCGACGGTGTACAGATAGTACACGATCGTCGTCGTCGAATAGTTCGGCCCGCCGCCGGTCAGAAGCTGGAACCGTGGGAAGTCCTGCAGCGCGCCGATGAGCGACGTAATCAGAATGAAGAACGTGACCGGAGAGATGCCGGGGACCGTGATGTGGATGAACTTCTGCCAGCCGTTCGCGCCGTCGACCGTCGCCGCTTCATACAGCGAAGTCGGCACGTTGCCGAGCGCCGCCAGGTACAGAATGATGCTGACGCCGAGGCCGCCCCATACCCCCTGGATAATCATGGCCGGCATTGCCCACGTCTGGTCGATCAACCAGGCCGGCGCATCGATGCCGATGACGCCGAGGTAGTAGTTGAGCAGGCCGAAATCCGCGTTGAAAATCCACCGCCACACCATCGCCAGCGCCACAACCGAACAGATCGTCGGCAGAAAGAACAACATGCGGAAGAAATGGCGCCCGCGCAGCTTCCGGTCCAGCAGCAGCGCCGCGAACAGGGCGGCGATCATGCCGAGCGGCACGCCGAGCGCGGCGTAGAACGTGTTCCAGAGCGTCTTCCAGACGAGCGGGTCGTCCGCAAGCGCCCGCTTGTAATTGTCCAGGCCGATGAATTCCGCGGGCTGTCCGAAGTTGAAGTTCGTCAAACTCATATACAGCGAGTTCAGCAGCGGATACAGCAGGAAGACGAAGACGCCGATGAACGGCGGTGCGATGAACAGATAGCCCCAGCGCATCTCGCTGCGGTACAGCAAGCGCCGCTTCCGTTTTGCCGGCCGCGTCTTCACGGCGGCTGAAGTCTGCGCTTCCATCCGGATGGTTCCCTCCGTTTCCGTGCGGTGTTGTGTGCGGCGCGGACGAATGCCTCCTCGCCCGCGCCGCGGGCGTCTGCGTTTACTCGAACAGCTCCGGATTGCCTTCCTTCAGCGCCTTCTCGACTTCCGGCTTGATCCGGGTGAAGAACTCGGCCGCCGTCTCCTTGCCGCTCCAGAATTCGCCGAGATACTGGTTGAGCGTGTCCAGCCACTTGCCGTTCGGCAGATACGTCCACGGACCCGGCTGCTGGGCTTCGCCCGCCTTGACGAACACCTCGGGATGCGCCGGCTTCTGCCCGGGCTGCGTGTACACTTCATCGTCGGCCATCGACTTGAAGTTCGGAATCTGGAAGCCGAGTTCGGTCATCTTCGTCTGGCCTTCGATGCCGGTGAAAAATTCAACCAGCTTGAAGGCTTCGTCCGGATATTTCGTCTTCGCGTTGACGCCAAGACCGACCGATCCGGACCAGCCGCTGAGCCAGGTGCCGTTGTTCGAAGGAATCGGCGCGACATCCCAGTCGAATTTCAGCTTGCGGTAAGTCGGCACCATCCATCGGCCGCCCGTGATCGTCGCCAGCCTGCCGGCCTCGAACATCTGGCCGTCGTTCATCGACTGCAGCGCCCGGGAGTCGGGCACGACCTTGTGCACATGCGTCAGATCATAGATGAACTGCATCGCTTCGGCGGCAGCCGGCTCGTTCAGCGTGAATGTCTTCCGGTCTTCGCTCAGAATCGTGCCGCCGTTCGACCAGACGAACCCTTCCCACCAGATCGGGCCGGCGCCGTAGATGTCGATCTTCCCGTCGCCGTTCTCGTCCACGGTCAGCTTTTTCCACATCTCGAGCGCCTCGTCCCAGGTCATCGGCTGATCCGGGCTCGGGTGCGGCACGCCCAGCTTGTCGAAAATCTCCTTGTTGTAGTACATGACCGTCGGTCCGATGTCCTTCGGCAGCGCATAATAAGCACCGTCGCCGGTCTTCTTGCCGTCGTAGCGGTAGCGGTTCAGCCCCTGCTCCCACATATCGTTCAGGTCGAGCTTCGTGCTCGCCATCACGTAGTCGGTGATGTCCAGGAACGCGCCCTGCTTCACCCAGCGGGGAAAATCGCCGTCACTGGTGAAAATGACGTCGGGCGCGCTGTTCCCCGCGATCATCGTGTTCATCTTCGTCGTGTAGTCGTTCGGGATATGGATGAACTTGACCTTGATATCCGGGTACGCTTTCTCGAATTCCTTGAGCACCGCCTCGAACACCGCGCGCTCGTCCGGCGCGCCCCAGGACGAGATCGAAATCTCGACCTTGCCGCCGGACGAATCGCTTCCGCTGCCGACCGAATCGCCCGCTCCGGCATTTGTGCCGCCGCCAACGCTTGAATTTCCTCCCGAATTGCCGTTTCCTCCTCCGTTGCCGCCGCACGACGTTACGACCAGACAGACGGCCAGCATCAGCATGAACAACCATTTTGACCTCATGTCGGAAAACAACCTCCTTGAGCCTGCATGATTTCGGATGAAGACGCCCCCATAATAGCGCTTACATTTTTGATGAATTACGAATGCCTGACCTTGCTGCGGACACCTCCCTGGCCGGTCTTCCGTCATCCGGAATATGCTTGCAGACCTCGTCGCTGCCGACTCACCGGCGAATACTTCACATTGATGTTAAATATTTCGCTTAAAATTGACTTACTTAGGATGATAACGGGGGATCTTTGCGGTTGTCAATTGGTTTTTATAAAACATTTTATATTTTTATAAAATTATTCTCCTGTAAAAACAAAAATTCGACCGCATTCGCATCCACTTGCCAGAGCTGAACACGTTACGATATATTTAATACAAAACTGAAATATTGGATGAGATCGCATGGAAACCATCGTATCGGAAAGCAATCTCCCCCTGTTTGAAGCACTGGCCAGCAACGTCCGGATCAAGATCATCGAACTGCTCGCGCAGGAGCCGATGATCATGAAGGATCTGGCGTCGGCGCTCGGCCTCAGCAACTCCATCATTACGATGCATGTGAAGAAGCTCGAACGCGCCAATCTTGTGCGCACCGAGATGATTCCCGGCAAGGGCGCATCCCAGAAGCTGTGCACGCTGGTCGCCGACCGGATCGAGCTCGTGTTCCCGAGCAAGGGCCGCATCCCGCGCAACTTCCACATCGTCAACATCCCGATCGGCCACTACACCGACTTCGATGTCAAGCCGACCTGCGGCCTGGCGACGAAGTATCAGATCATCGGCGACGGCTTCGACGATCCGCGGTATTTTCTCCACCCCGAACGGGTCGACGCGAAGATTCTCTGGTTCTCGAAGGGCTACATCACATACAAGATTCCAAACTACCTGAAGCCGGAAGAGGAGCCGGAGGAACTGGAGATCACGATGGAGATCGCGTCGGAGGCGCCGCTGTCGAACGTTCATTGGCCTTCCGATATTTCGTTCGAGTTCAACGGGCGTCCGATCGGCAAATGGACGAGCCCCGGCGACTTCGGCGGCACCCGGGGCAAATACACGCCCGAGTGGTGGAACATCGAGATGAACCAGTACGGCATCCTCGTCCATATCCGGGTCAACGGCGACGGCACGTTCATCGAAGGGACGAAGGTGTCCGACTACACGATCCATGATGTCGACATCCGCCGGATGCAGTGGGACCTGAAGCTGGAAGTGAAGGAAGACGCGAAGCATATCGGCGGCCTGACGATCTACGGCGCCGGATTCGGCAACTACTATCAGGACATTGTCTGCAAACTGACCTATGTGGAACCGAAGAAGGAATAAGCGGCGCGCGGGCGTTCCTGCACATAAAAGGCCGAACAGGAGCTTTCATCCTGTTCGGCCTTCATCGTCTGTCGTCTCCATCCTCAATATCCGGGTCGCTTCTCCCATGGTTCCAGCGTGCCGACCACATGGCGGCGCCGATTGTTCTGGATACATTCAATTACTCCGTTGCTGATTTCGTCATGGGTCAGCCAACGGGACCGGCCTCCCTCGATGACAAAACCCAACTGAACCTGATGGCAGGCGCATTCGGGCGGCACCGCAATTTTCCGGAGCATCTCGTCCAGATTGGAGCTGCTGCCCAGGACGTGGTACAGCTCCCAGCCGAAATCCGCTCCGCCCGCGAGCCGGATGGCCTCGGCCGTCTGTCCGATCACGCGCTCCTCGTCGTGATGAATCCACGCGACGACGAGATCGGCGGGCCCCCATTTCCGCATCATATCGTTCAACGTCTCGGCAAACTCCGCGGCGCGCGAATAATCCGCCGAAACGCCATGCAGATTCGGATGCTGATCGCTGAGCCGCTTCAGCTTTTGCGGATTCCGGCCGATCACCGTCACCTCGCGGCCCTGTCGGGCCAGCCACAGACTTGCGCCGGCCAGCATGCCGGAACCCCCGATGACAAGCGCATGACGCATTCCGATCATACCTCCTTTCCGTTTCCTCCCCGATCCGCTCGATCAATGGGCAACAATGACGCCAGTGAAATTATGGGACAACTTTAAATATTATTAAGCATTAATTCTAAACAATGGACAACCACATCAAAATAAGGTACATTCACGCAAACGGCGGCCATTTTATTCCCTTTGCGCGCCCGTATAATGAAGATAACCGTGCATTTGCCATGCGAAAGGGGGCCAAACGGTGCGAATCGACGCCCATCAGCATTACTGGAAGATCGAGCGGGGCGACTACGGCTGGATTACGCCCGAGTACCCCGTCCTGTACCGGGATTTTCTGCCGGCCGACCTGTCCCCGCATTTGAAAGCGCATCAACTGGACGGCACCATTCTGGTGCAAGCCGCTCCGACGATCGAGGAAACCGAGTTCATCCTGTCCCTGGCCGATGCGGACGACACGATTCTCGGCGTGGTCGGGTGGCTGGACCTGTTCGACCCGGCCCACCGCGGGCATTACGAGCGGTTCCGCCGGCATCCGAAGTTCGTCGGCTTCCGCATCATGATCCAGGATATGCCGGACGCAAGCCGGATTCTCGAGCCCGCGTTCGTCGAGGCGCTCCGAGGCTATGCGGACGAAGGCACGACCGTCGATCTGCTCGTGAAGAGCAGCCAGCTGGAACCGCTGGTCAAGCTGCTGGAGCAGGTTCCCCATCTGCGCGGTGTTATCGATCACATCGCGAAACCCCGCATCCGGGACCGAGAGATCGAACCGTGGCTCACCCATATGCGGGTCCTCGCCGGCTATCCGAATCTGTACTGCAAGCTGTCCGGCATGGTGACGGAAGCGGACCATCGCAACTGGAAACCGGAGGACTTCAAGGTTTATGTCCGCCGCGTGCTCGACCTGTTCGGCCCGGACCGCGTGCTGTTCGGCAGCGACTGGCCGGTATGCCTGCTGGCGGCCGAATACGACCAAGTGATGGACGTGCTGCTCCAGGCGCTGCCGGACAACTGGGGCGAGCGCGAGCGGGCCGCATTGTTCGGCCTGAACGCCCGGAACGTGTACCGAATTTGAATCCAAGGAAGGTGCGACACCCCGATGCGATACCGGAAACTCGGCAATACCGGCCTCGACGTCTCGGTCTTGAGCTTCGGCGCATCCTCGCTCGGTTCCGTGTTCCGCGAGGCGGACGAAAGCGAGAGCATCCGTACGGTGCATGCCGCGATTGACGCCGGCATCAACTACATCGACGTCTCCCCGTATTACGGGCTGACCCGCGCGGAGACGGTGCTCGGCAAGGCAATCCGCGGCATCCCGCGCGACAAGTTCCTGCTGTCCACCAAAGCAGGGCGCTACGGCGTGGACGCGTTCGATTTTTCCGCCAGGCGGATTCAGTCGAGCCTCGAAGAAAGTCTGACCCGGCTCCATACCGATTATGTCGATCTATTTTTCCTGCATGACATTGAATTCGTGCCGGCGGATATCGTGCTGGAAGAAGCCGTGCCGGCCGCGATGCGCCTGAAGGAGCAGGGCAAGATCCGGTTTTGGGGCATTTCCGGCCTTCCGCTGCAGCTGTTCGAGAAAATGCTCCCGCAGATCGACGCGGACGTCATCCTCTCCTACTGCCACTACTCGCTGAACGACACGGCGCTGCTCGATCTGCTGCCGATGCTGGAAGCGCGCGGCATCGGCCTCGTCAACGCGTCGCCCTTGTCCATGGGATTGCTCAGCCTGCGCGGCACGCCCGACTGGCACCCGGCTTCCCCGGAGCTGAAAGCCGCCTGCAGGAAGGCCGCCGAATTTTGCGCCGCCAGGGGAACCGACATCGCCAAGCTGGCCATCCAGTTCTCGACGGGGAACGAACGGATTCCGACGACGCTGGTCAGCACGGCGAACCCGGACAATATCGCGCGCAACGCCCGATGGACCCTCGAGCCGATCGACGAGGAACTGCTCCGGGAAGTGCTTGAATTGCTTGCGCCCGTCCATAACGTCACCTGGGTCAGCGGGCGGCCGGAGTACAACGAGAACATCCGGGTGTAACGTTGCGCAGGGAGGTTTATTTTGCGTATGAGAGGCATTGTATGCGAGGAAATCGGCGTCTTCCGGCTGCGGGACGATCTGCCCGAGCCCGCGGCCGGTCCGGGCGAGGCCGTCGTCCGGATCCGCCGGGTCGGCATCTGCGGAACGGACATGCACGCCTTCAAGGGCAACCAGCCCTACTTCACCTATCCCCGCATTCTCGGCCATGAGCTGGCGGGAACCATTGAATGGATCGGCGGGAATGAGGCGGGGCTCAAGGAAGGCGACCAGGTCGCCATCATGCCGTATCTGCACTGCGGGACGTGCATCGCCTGCCGGAGGGGCCGGACGAACTGCTGCGCGGGTCTCCGGGTGCTCGGCGTTCACACCGACGGCGGCATGCGCGAACGCATCACCGTGCCGGTCACCCATCTGATCAAGACCGACGGGCTCACGCTCGAGCAGACCGCCGTACTGGAACCGCTGGCCATCGGGGCCCATGCGGTGCGACGCTCGGGCGCAGGCAGCGGCGAGACGGCGCTCGTGATCGGCGCCGGACCGATCGGGCTCGGCGCGGCCGCCTTCGCGAGGCTCGCCGGCGCGCGGGTGATCGTCATGGACGTGAACGATGACCGGCTTGCTTTCGCCCGATCCTGGGCGGACGCGGATCAAGTCGTGAACGCTCTGGATCATCCGATGAAACGGATTGCGGAGCTGACGGACGGCGATCTCCCGACTATCATCCTCGATGCAACCGGCAACGCCAGGTCGATGATGGATGCCCTCGGCTATCTCGCCCACGGCGGAACGTTGGTCTATGTCGGACTGGTCAAAAACGACATCGCGTTCCCGCACCCGGATTTCCACAAGCGCGAGACCACCCTGATGGGCAGCCGCAACGCCACGCGCGAAGATTTCGAACATGTGCTTGATGCCGTCCGGCGCGGCGCGATCGACGCGGACCGGTACATTACCCACCGCGCGCCGTTCGACGCGATGATCGACGCCTTCGACGGCTGGCTGCGGCCGGAAAGCAACGTCATCAAGGCGATGGTGGAGTGGCCTTGATGCATGGCGAAGGTGCACGCCTCCCCCGCCGTGGAACGAAACTGAGACTTAGCGCCGTTTTCGGCAAAATAACGTGTCGCAGTTTCATCGAGGCGATCCATAAAGGACCGAAGCTCACAACACCGGCATTTGAACATCCGACATGCAAAAGGGAGGCGCATGCCTCCCTCTTCTCATGATTCCAGCGTGAACGATTTAAGCTGCGCGTTGCCCTCGCCTCTGTACGTGAAGTACAGCGCGTGGACGCCGTCCGGAATCGCGATGTCCGCCGCGTATTCCTTCCATACGTTCGTGAAGTTTACGGGAATCGAGCCGAGCGCCGGGCCGTCCCACGACGTCTTCACCTCGAAGGCGCCTTTCGCGTAGCCGCGCACCTTGATTTTGACCCTCTTCACGCCGCGGCAGTCGAAATATTTGAAGCCGGCCGTCGCCGTATCCCGCATGTTCGCGATGTAGCCGGGCTCCTCGTCCCCGTCCTTGCCGTCCTGGGTAATCTTCGGGAACCGGCCGTCCATCCAGGCGCCGTAGGTGCCGATGTACAGCTCCTCATCCTTGCAGAACAGATTGCAGGCGATATAGGCCGGATATTCGCCGCGCCCGGCGAGCGGTCCGCCGTTCAGGCCGCAGGACGTCATCTCCGCCTGCACGATGCTGCCGTCCTCACGGAATCGGATCGGCTCCGCGCAGCCTTGCCGGGAGTAATGGTGGCCGTTCGTCTGCCGGTGATAGAAAATGTACCACTGATCCCCGATCCCCACGATGCTGCCGTGGTTGTTCCCGCCGTAGTACATCGGCTTGTCCGCCGGCTTGTAGGCATCGATGTGCAGGTCCGCGTTGCTGACGATGACCCCGCCATACTTGAAGCCTTTCGTCGGGTCCTTGCTCGTCGCGTAGCACAATTCATGCATGACAATCGACGAATAGATCAGATAGTACGTATCCCCGCGCTTGCGGATGGACGGCGCCTCGAAGTATTCATGCCCCTCAAACCCGGTGCCCCGGCTGTAAGGCTCGCTCGGCAGCACGAAGACCGGCTCCTCGACGATCGTCAGCATGTCCGGCCCGAGCACGGTGGCCATGCAGCCGCTCCGCGACTTGTCGCCTCTCGGGCAGAACCCGGTGTACAGATAGGTCCGGTCCCCTTCCGTCAGGACGCCGGGGTCGAACTGGTGCTGATCGCCTTCCCGCTCCCCGAGCCGCGTGCCGTCCGGATACCGGACATAGCCGTAGAACTCGAACTTGCCGGCCGGCGTGTCGGACACCGCGACCGAGACGACAGAGACTTTGTCCAACACATAGAACAGATAGTACCGCCCGTCCGGCCCTTTCGTCACATCCGGCGCGTACAGGCACATGCTGCCGTCCGGATTGAGCGGGTCGTCCGTCTTCTTGTAAATGACCCCTTCATACCGCCAATCCCCCAGATTGTCCACGGGCGCCGACCAGCAGACGTAATCGTTCAGGCAGAAAACATGGCCGTTGAACCGGTCATGCGAGCCGTAGACGTACACACGGCCATCGAACACATACGGTTCGCCGTCGGGTATGTACTCCCAGGACGGCAGATACGGGTTGAACGCTTGTTTCTTCATGCCATCATCCCCTTTTATTTATTTGGCCTTCAGGCAATACCTGAGCCCTGCCTGCGCTTCGAACGACATCACATCCGCATATCGCGCGTCCCGCCGGACCGCAACCTCGCGATCGCCCAGCCGGACCTCCACATCGCGGGAAACCCGGAACGTGCAGGTGCCGTCGCACCGGGGCGTGATCCATGCTTCGACCAGAACGCCTTCCGCCCACCTGATGTCAACCTCGTATCCCCCGCGCGTGCGCAGCCCCGCAACTTCCCCCGCAGGCCAAGCTTTCGGCAGCGCCGGAAGCAGGTGGATGACGCCGTCATGGCTTTGCAGCAGCATCTCGGCGATGCCGGCCGTCCCGCCGAAATTGCCGTCGATCTGGAACGGCGGATGGTTGTCCAGCAGGTTCGGCAGGGTGGACTTGCACAGGAGAGCGACGAGATTGTCGTAAGCCTGCTCGCCGTCCTCCAGCCGCGCCCAGAAGTTGATGATCCACGCCCGGCTCCAGCCGGTGTGCCCGCCGCCGTGCGACAGCCTGCGCTCCAGCGTGCGGCGCGCGGCCTGCGCAAGCTCCGGCGTCCGCCGCGGCGTAATCTGATCGCCCGGGTGCAGGGCGAACAGGTGCGAGATGTGGCGATGCCCCGGCTCCGCTTCATCGTAGTCTTCGTACCATTCCTGGATCGTGCCGAGCTTGCCGATTTTCTCCTTCGGAAGCCGCTTGAGCACGAGCTCCGCTTCGCGGATGAACGCCTCGTCGGAGGCCTTGCCCGTCCGGTCCGACAGCACCCGCTCAGCCTCTACACAAGCGCCCAGCAGCGCGCGGATGATCTGCGTATCCATCGTCGGGCCGGCGCACAGCACGCCCGTCTCCCCGTTCGGCAGCACGTAGCTGTTCTCCGGCGATACCGATGGACAGGTGACAAGCTCGCCGCTCGGCCCTTCCACCAGGTAATCCATCACGAACCGTGCCGCTTCCTTCATCGTCTCCAACGACCGCTCAAGGAACGGCAGATCCTGCGTGAACCGGTAATGCTCCCACAGATGCAGGCAGAGCCAGGCCGCGCCGAGCGGCCAGTACGATGCGGGAATATAGGTGTCCTGCGGCGCCGTGTCCGCCCAGATATCGGTGTTGTGGTGCGCGGCGAACCCCCGGCAGCCGTACATGACCCGCGCCGTCCTGCGGCCGGGTTCCCTGAGCCGCTCGATCAGGTCGAACAGCGGTTCATGGCATTCGGGCAAGGCGCAGCTTTCCGCGGGCCAGTAGTTCATCTGCGCATTGATGTTGATCGTGTACTTGCTGTCCCACGGCGGCAGGAAGTGGTCGTTCCAGATGCCCTGCAGATTGGCGGGCAGCGATCCCGGACGGCTGGAGGCGATGAGCAGATACCGTCCGTATTGAAAATACAACGCCGCAAGCGCCGGATCCTCTTCTCCCTTGCGCAGACGTTCCAGCCGCTCCGGAACGGGAAGTACGCTCCGCTCCTCATCTCCGCCCAAAGCGAGTGACACCCGGCCGAACAGTTCCCGATAGTCCCGCACATGCCGCGCATACCGCTCGTCATCCGGCGCCGCGCATACGGTCCGGGCATGCGCCAGACAATGCGCGAGCGGCTCCTTCTCGCGGAAGCTGGTCGCCGCCGAGATGACCAGCGTCACGCTGTCCGCATGCTCAACCACGAGATGTTCGCCGATTGCGTCCAGACTGCCGCCCTCGGTCCTCGCCGTCACCGCCGCCGCGAAGGAAACGCCCTCCGCTCCGCCGCTCGCGCCCGTCATGTAGATCGCGTCCGTCCCGCTGCGGCCCGTCGCATCGACGTAACGCCATCTCGCCCTCTCCAGCCGCGCCGTGAGCGAAATCTGCCCCGGCCGGTCGGCGGTCGCGCGGACGATGATCGCCTGATCCGGACAGCTTGCATAATACTCCCGCCGATGCCGCACGCCGCGGTGCAGAAATTCAACCGACGCGACGGCCCGCTCCAGATCCAGGCTTCGCTGATATTGCTCGACCGCATCCGGATCGATCCCTTCGAAATGGAGCAGCAACTGCCCTAGCGGTTCGTAATGCCGCTGCGTCTCGGGGATGCCCGACAGGCCCGTCACCGCCAGCCGCTCCGCCTCCCGCGGCTTTCCTTCGAAAATCAACCGGCGAATTTCGGGAAGCACCTTCGCCGCATCCGGATTGTTGCGGTCCCGCGGACCGCCGTACCAGAGCGAATCTTCGTTGAGCTGCAGCCGCTCGCTCACCGGATGGCCGAAGACCATCGCGCCCATGCGGCCGTTGCCGATCGGCAGCGCTTCATTCCACTCGGCGGCCGGCCGGTCGTACTTCATCACCAAACGGCTCATGCTCCATCACCTTTCGCATCCGATTCCCGATAAGCCCCCGGCGTGCAGCCGACGAGCTTCTTGAACACTTTCATGAAATGCTGCGGATTCTCGAATCCCACCTGATTGCCGATCACCTGAACGGGCAGGCCGCCGTCTTTCTTCAGCAGCTCCTTCGCTTTCTCGATCCGGTAATGGTGCAAATACTGCACGAACGACACGCCCGTCTCCTTTTTGAACAACTGGCTGATGTAGTTGGGATGCAGTCCCGTCAGCTCGGAACACTGGTCCAGGGACAGGTCCCGGTGATAATGCTGATCGATATGCCGCAAAATTTTCTCCACATGGAAGCTGTACCTCGAATCGGACCGCGCATGCTTCGCGCCGTCCTGATCCGCTTCCAATATCGTTTTAGCTACCGTGCGCAGCAGGTCCAGCAATTCCATCTTGTTGATCGGTTTCAGCAAATAATCGATGACCTGGTGGCGGAGGGCCTGCCTGGCGTATTCGAATTCGTCATGGCCCGTCAGGATGATGAAGCGGCCGCACGCTCCGCGCTCCTTCACTTCTTGAATCAGTTCCAGACCGTTCATCTCCGGCATGTGAATGTCGGTAATGATCAGATCTGGCGCGAAATCCTCCATGACAGACAAGGCTTCACAGGCATCCAGGGCGCTTTCGATCCGGGTGAACGGCGTCTTCCCTTCCCTTATGATCTTGACGATGCCGTGCAGAATCACCATCTCGTCATCCACGATCAGCAGGTTCAACATGTCCATTCATCCCTTTTTTGTTCAAATAAAGCCTGAAATCCGTCCCTTCGCCGGGCTTGCTGTCCACTTCCAGACGGGAATCTTCTCCGTAGTACGTCTTGATGCGTTCGCTGACGTTGTAAATGCCGAGGCCGCTGTCCCGGGTCGAAAATTCCTTGATATCCAGCCGATTGTTCAGCAGCCTCCGGATTTCCTCCAGCCGCTGCTCCGGCATGCCCGCGCCGTTGTCCGAGATCTCGACCCGCACGCGGTTGTCGTCATCCGTGATGCGGATCGCGACGGCCCCCTTCCGCCGGATCGTCGACAGTCCGTGCACGATGCAATTTTCAACCAGCGGCTGCAAAATAAACTGCGGGCACGGGATCTGGCGGATGTCGGCCTCGACCGAGATGCTGTACGTGAGCCGGCTGCCAAGGCGGGTTTTCTGGATTTTCATGTAGTTCTCGATATTCCGGACCTCATCGCTCAGCCTGAACTGCTCGTGGTCGCTCGACAGGCTGTAGCGCATGAACTGTCCGAAGGAATAGGCGAGTTCCGCCACTTCGCGGTCGTCGTTCGCCTCGGCCAGCATGCGGATCGTTTCCAGCGTGTTGTACAGGAAATGCGGCTTGACCTGCGCCTGCAGCGCCTTGTAGGCGCTTTCCTTCCGAAGCAGCTCCGAGCGCTGCACGTTGTTGACCAGCTCATCGATCCGCTGCAGCATCGAGTTGTACGTGTAGGTCAGATAGCCGATCTCGTCCTGGTCGTCCCGATGGTCGAGCGTCTTGAAGTTGTTCTCGCCGACCTGGCGCATATGTCTGGCCAGCCGCGACAGCCGTTTCGTTACCGACACCGCCAGCATGTAGTAGATCCCCGACAGGAGCAGCAGCAGCCCGGCAATCATCAGGTACAGCCAGACTCTCTGCTTGGCCGTGCTGGCGAACACATCCTCCGTTTTGCTGACGACGGCCGCTCTGAGCCCCAGCTCCTCGATCGTCAGGTGGTTGACGAGCAGCGACTTGCGGTCGAGGAAGAAATACGCGAACGGCCGCTCGAGCATCTTTCCGATCATGTCTTCCCTCGCGCCGGGCGGGCTGGACTTCAGATCCCCGGTCAGCAGGTAAACGTCCGAGCGCCCTTCATTGCTCAGCGTATTGGCGAAGCTGTACAGCAGTTTCGGATCGACCTCGACGGAGAAGACGCCGACATGTTTGGAGAACCGCTCGGCGTACATGTTCTGGTAATAGGCCAGCTTCCATTCGCCCGATTCGGACAATTCGCAGAACCAGAGGCCTTTGCCCGGAGGGAGCCGGCGCAGCTCTTCCCGGACGTTCGATGGAAGGGCTTCCATATCGATGATGTGTTCCGGAGCGGTGAATACCCGCTCGCTTGCCTTGTAGATCCGGATATCCCGGATATGGTCATTGCCGTACAGCATGCCCGACAGCAGGGGCTTGATGTACTTCTGGTACGAGTAGACGTATTCCCAGTTGTACCGGTACGCGCCGTTCAGATAGTCGATGACGTTGGCGTTATGCTGGAACAACCCGTAATTGGACGAGATCTGCAGCAGGTCGATCCTCAGGTTGGCGTACGACTGTTCAATGATTTGCTGCTTGCCGCCCGCATATTCTTCGATCATGCTCTGGTACATCAGATGATTGTGGTAGAAACCGAAGGTGATGACCGGGACAAAGATGATGACGAAATAGCCCAGCACCATTTTCCTGACAATGCTCATTCTGGAGAACAAACGTTTCATCACCTTCACGTCCCTCGGGCAGCAACGGTCTATGTCTATACGACTACTTTAATCCCTTCGCAGTTGCGCAACAAGTGGAAAAAAGGGGTCTGGGAAGGACCCCTTTGTACGCCTGCTCCGGATTATTGATTGAACAGCTCCTGCATCTTCTTGTATTCCGCCGTCGCCCAGCTTTCCAGCTTGCTGAGCCCGATGTCTTCCGCGAGCTGGAGCATCTTCTGATACGCCTGTTCCGCAGCTTCCTCCGATTCGGCCAGATAGATGCGGACTTCCTCCGTTTTCACCATTTCCTTGATCTTGTCGAAAATGATTTTCTCGTCGGTGCCGTCCTGCAGCTTCACCATGCCGATCGCGGGATTGTGTTCCGTAATTTCCTTGATCTCCTGCAGCGCCTTCGTCGTCTGCGTGCCCGGCACGTATCCGCGCAGCCCTTCCACGATCGCGTCCGAATACAGGTACCACCATTTCAGGCCTTCCGAATTGACGTATTCGGCGTCGTTCACATCGTAATGGAAGACCGGGTAGCCGTCCGGATGCCACTCCCAGTGCTTGCCCTCGATGCCGAACATGACCAGCTCCAGGCCTTCCTTGCTGGCGAGGAACTTGATGAGCTCGATCGATTTCTGCGGGTTCTTGTTGTTCTTCGTAATATAGACTCCGGAGAACCCGGTGCCGGTGCTCAGGTTGTACGCTTCATCGGTGAGCGCCGACGGAATCATCGTGAACTGATAATTGCCGCCCTGATTCTTCACCTTGGCGTTGTCCGCCTCCGCGACGCTGACGGTATGGCTGTGGGCGAACGCTCTGCCGGTGACCGCGTATTCGTCGTCAATCTGGTCGTTGCTGTACGTGAAGTTCTCGGCCAGAATATAGCCGTTCCGGTACAGACTGTTCATGAATTTGTAGAACTCGAGCGCCTTCGGATGCGAGATGATATGTTTCAATTGGCCGTCCTGCTCATGCCAGGAGCTGTGCGGCGGGATGCCGAACTGCATTTTGAAATACTGCGGAATCCATTCGATGTCCATCGTCATCGGGACCATGTCCGGGTATTTCTGCTTCACCTGCTCCAGGACGGAGACGAAATCATCCAGCGTTTCGATCTTCGCGCCGAGCTCGTCCAGAATGTCCTGTCTCACCGCGATGCCGGGGTTGCCGTCGTTGCCCAGCGCGTAAGGGTTGCTCGCCCATTCTTCCGGGGTGGCGAAGGAATTGAGCACCGTGTACACGTTGCCGTCTTGCGCCGTGTTCACCGCCAGCCGGACCGGATCGATCTCGAAGTCCGGCGCGTACTTCTCGATCAGTTCATTCCAGGGGTACGACATGTCCGGATTTTCCAACCGCGGCTCCCTTAACGTGAAGATCAGGTCGGGCAGATCGCCGGATGCGATCATGAGCGGCAGCTGTTCCGAATCGGCGGCGACCGTGACGTTCAGCTTGACGCCCGTCCGCTTCGTGATTTCTTCCGCGATCGATCCCGTCCAGGACCGAACCGGGTACCAGGAGTGGTTGATGAACAAGTCCAGCTCCACGATTTCATCCTGCGATCCGGAGTCGGAGGCCGATCCGTTCTGGCCCGTCTGACCCCCGGAATTGGAGCCGGATTTCGCGTTGCCTCCTCCGCCGCATCCGGCCAGCAAGGCCAGGATGAGCGTCAGAATGAACAACGAACCCCATGTCTTTTTCATTCGCGAGCCCTCCATTGTCTGTGAGTTTATCTTATTAAAGCTTGCGCTTTAATAACAAATGGGAAGTTATTCCTTGACCGAGCCGAGCATGATGCCCGCCACGAAGTACTTCTGCAGGAACGGATACACGCAGATGATCGGAGCGATCGACACGATCATCGCGGTCACCTGCAGCGAGTAGCTGGTGACCGATGACGCGCCGGCGGCGGCCTCGATCGCCTCCTGCGGCACCCGGCTCTGGTTGATGATCTCGATCAGCCGGTAGGACAGCGTCCGCAGATACTCTGCCCGGACGAAGTAGGCGGAATCGAGCCATGAATTCCAATGCCCGACCCCGACGAACAAAGCCATCGTGGCGATGAGCGGCTTGGAGATCGGCAGAATGATCCGATAGAAAATCTTCAGCTCGCTCGCGCCGTCCATCCACGCCGATTCCTTCAGATCATTCGGAATCTCCCGGAAGAACGAGATCGCGATCAGCAGGAAGAACGTGTTCAGCATCCCCGGGATGATGTAAGTGGCGAACGAATTGAGCAGCCCAAGGGAGCGCAGCACAACGTAGTACGGAATCAGGCCGCCCGAGAAATACATGGCGAAGATGACCAGGGAAAAGTAAACCTTGCTGAACACCAGCCCTTTGTGCGACAGGCCGTACGCCACCAGACAGGTGAACAGCACGCCCGTGACGGCGCCGACGACCGTCCGCGCGATGCTCATGAACAGCGCGGACAGCCATTTCGAATCGTTGAAGAACGTCTTGTAGTTCTCCAGCGTGAAATCCGAAGGCCAGAAGTATGCTCCTCCCAGGAGCGCGTCCGTGCCCGAGTTGAAAGATGTGACAAGCAGATAATAGAACGGATAGGCGGTGACGAAGAAAATGAGTGACAGCAGCAAATAGTTGACGCCGTCAAATATCCGGTCTTCCAAGCGCCCTTTCATGATGACCCTCCTGACGGTATTAGAACAAGCTGGTTCCGGACACCTTCCTCGCGATCGCGTTGCTGGTGAAGATCAGGATGACGGAGATGACCGATTGAACCAGATCGATGGCCGCGGCATACGAATATCGGCCCTGGGCCAGCCCGACTTTGAAGGCGTAGGTCTGCACAATCTCCGAGGTGTCGTTGTTGCCGGCATTGCCCATCAGGAAGGCCTGGTCGAAGTTGGAACCGACGAGCCCGCCTCCGAGAATGCTTCCGATCGTCAGAATGAGCACCACGACCACCGTTCCCCGGATGCCCGGCAGCGTAATATGCCAGATCCGGGCCAGCCTTCCGGCTCCGTCGATCTGGGCCGCCTCGTAGAGCGTCGGATTGATGCCGGCGATGGCCGCCAGGAAAATGATGGCCCACCATCCGGCTTCCTTCCACATCGCGCTGCCGACGGCCAGTCCCCAGAAATAGTTCGGGCTCGTCAGGATCGGCAGCGGTTTGTCGATCCAGCCCCAGTCCAGGAGCAATTGATTGATCAACCCGACGTTGCTGGAGAAGAAAGTGAACGACAGCCCGAGCACGACCACCCAGGAGATGAAGTGAGGCAGGTAGCTGGCGGTCTGCACCACCCTTTTGAACGCCATGTTCTTCGCTTCGTTCAGCATGATGGCGAACAGGATGGGGATCGGGAACGTGAAGATGACCTTCAGAAAGCTGAGCACCAGCGTGTTTCGCACGATGTCGTAAAATTTGTAGTCGTTGTAGAACTCGATGAAATATTTGAATCCGGCCCAGCTGCTGGTGAAAATCCCCTTGATGCCCTGCACGATGGTGTAATTTTTGAAGGCCATCAGAATGCCGAACATCGGCGTATAGGCGAAGACCAGCAAATACAGGATGCCGATCCAGACGAAGAGATGCAGGGTTCGCTGCCGGTTGAAACGCTTCCAAACAAGCGATGACCGAATCGGTTTGGCATCGGTTGTATTCGTGTCGGCGGTCATGGCGCAAACACTCCTTTCACTTTTCATTGTAGGGAAGCGGCTGTTTGAAAGGCAGACATGATTTTGAAGATGCGTGTGTGCATTTTTTATATTGTTTGTAAGCGTTTGCATTTTGGTTAAAAAAGAAAGCCCCCGGTTCCGTTTGCACGGAAACGCGGGGGACGCGGATCAAGCCTCGCCTTGGAACAGATCCGGCAAAATGTTGTAAATGTATTGGTTCTGCCAATACCAGGTGTGCGACCCGCCCTCGGCTTCGATGAAATAGAAGTTGCCTTTGTCGAGGTTCGACGAGTAGCGGAAGACATCGTCCAGCTGCTTCATCGCTTCGATCTGCGGCTTCAGATTCGGATAAGCGATATCCTGCGTGCCCGTGGCGCTGAAGATGTAGAAATCGTGCGGCTTGTAGCCCGACTTGCGGACAACCTGCGCAAGGAACTTCGCCGTTTCCTCAGGCCGGGTGCCGCCGCTCCTTTCACCGAGCGCCCAGCTGTCGCCGCTGAGCGGGATGTAGTATTTGAAGTAGTCCAGACCGCCCTTGGCGAACAGATGCCATGTCGTCACCGATCCCATCGAGAACCCGCCGAACGCGCGGTGAGCCCGGGACGCCTTCAAATCTTTAAGGCTTGCCGAGTTCGCGTATGTGTTGTACTTCGACTCCACCAGCGGAACAATATCGTGGATCAATTCTTCGTGGAACAGGGCGACATCGTTCTTCCCGCCGTAGAAGGTCGGCGTCACGACGATGAGCGGCTCGATGTCGCCGCGGGCGATCATGTTGTCGATCATCTTTTTGAGCGCCCGGTTTTCGCCCGGTCCGCCGAAGAGCAGATCCTCATTCTCGCCGCCGCCGTGCATCAGATACAGCACGTTGTACTTCGTGCCTTTGTCGGATGCGTTATAGCCGTGCGGGAGATAGACGTGCAGCCGCTTCTTGTCCTTGCCGCCGTCCAGGTTCGCCGTCTCGTACGACAGCGTCTCGATCGTCCCGGGCTGGTCGCTCTCAGCCAGGTATTCGACCGGAAGCGGCGTGAAATATTTCTCGTTCGCGGCTTCTTCCGTCATCTCCAGCGCGCCGATCGCTTCCGCAAGCGCGGCATACTGTTCATCGATCTGCTGCTGCGTCACTTCCGTGCTGCCCAGCAGGCTGTCCGCGGCAATTTGAAGGACGGCATCTCTCACGACTTCCGGATTTTTGTACAGCGAGTAATCGATGGACAGCGCTTTCTTGATCAGGTTGAGCAAATCATAGGGATTGAGACCGCTCGTCTCGCGTGCATTCTTCCCGACCAGCACAATCTCGCCGAACAGGCTCGTATCGTCCCAGGCCATGCCCGTCGAATCGAACAGATTGAGTGTGCCGACGCGTTCTTCGCCCACCGCATCGTTGATCTGCAGCTCGATGCCCAGGACGGTGCCGTTGGCCGGCTTCTTCTTGAGGGCGACCCGGGCTTCGATGACATAGCCGTCGTCCGTCTTGTTCGCAGCGGTATAGAATCGCGAGGCGTCGCCTTTGTCTACGGATTGAACGTTGTCGATGTTGACGCGGAAATGCAGATCATCCGCGCCGAATTCCCGGGTCTTGTCGTTGTTTTCGTCCAGGAAGATTTCGAGCGAATCCTGCATGTACGGCGTTCCGGACCGGGTGGACAGCTGGCCGTCCTTCACTTCTGCCAGGATGTAGAGTGCACGGTCATCCCACAGCGCCCTGAACGTTGCGCTCGCGTTGGTGTTGCCGGATGAATGCCGCGGTTGGTACGGCCGCGCCTTCTCCCATACTTCATCGATCCGGCCGTCGATGACCGGCGATCCGAACTGGGCGATGATTCTTCCGTTCATGGATGCCTCCTTGATTTCAACCTGCGCAGCAGCCGCTCTGGCGTAATCTCCGGTCTGGATGTTGATCAGCAGCGCGCTGAATAGTGATGCCGCGGCCAATGCCGCGCCGAACCTTTTGGTTTTCCGTCTCATAACGGATCGATCCTCCCCTTCCGCATCCGGTTTTGCAACTTCGTTTTAGCTTGCCGGGTTTTTCAAGACTCGCCTTTGAACAGATCCGGCAAAATGTTGTAAATGAACTGATTCTGCCAATACCAGGTGTGCGTGCCGCCTTCGCCCGCGATGAAGTAGAGATTGCCTTTCGCCGGGTCCGATGAATAGGGGAACACATCGGACAACTGCCTCATCGCCTCGATCTGGTCGTGCAGTCCCGGATAAGCGAAGTCCTGCGTGCCCGCGGCGCTGAAAATGTAGTATTCATGCGGCTCGTAGCCGGATTTCCGCACCACATCCGCAAGGAATTCCGCCGTTTGCGCCGCATCGCCGCTTCCGCCCAATCCGAAACCCGCTCCGCTGAGCGGCATGTAATATTTGATGTAATCCAGGCAGTGGGCGAAAATATGCCAGGTCGTGGCCGAACCCATGGAGAACCCGCCGAATGCGCGATGGGCCCGGGATGCCTTCAGATCTTGCAAGCTTGCCGATTTCGCATAAGTATTGTACTTCGTTTCCACCAGCGGAATGATGTCTTGCAGCAGTTCTTCGTGGAAAACGGCGATATCGCCTTTTCCGCCGTAGAACGTGGGCGTGACGACGATGAGCGGTTCAATGTCCCCGTTCGCCATCATGTTGTCGAGGATCTTCTTGAGCGAACGGTTTTCGCCCGGTCCGCCGAAGAGCAGATTTTCGTTCTCGCCCATTCCATGCATCAAGTAGAGCACATTGTACCGGGTGTTCTTGTCGGAGGCGTCGTATCCGTGCGGAAGATAGACATTCACGTACTTCGTGTCCATGCCGCCGTCCGGATTGGCCGTCCGGTAGGACAGGCGTTCGATGCTCCCCGGCTTGTCGCTCAAGGCCAAATACTCGACCGGAAGCGGCGTGAAATATTTCTCGTTCGCGGCTTCTTCCGTCATCTCCAGCGCGTCGATCGCTTCCGCGAGCATGGCATACTGCTCATCGATCTGCTCCTGCGTCACATCCGCGCTGCCCAGCAGGTTTGCCGCGGCAACCTGGAGGATGGCATCTTTGACGACGCCGGGATTCTTGTAGAGCGAGTAATCGATGGACAGCGCACGCTTCATCAGGTTGAGCAGATCATACGGATTGAGGCCGCTCTTGTCGCCGCGCTTCTTCCCGGTGAAGAAGATCTCGCCGAACAACCCCGTATCGTCCCATGCGCCTCCCGTCGGATCAAAAACATTGAGCGTGCCGATCCGTCCCGCACCTTCAGCGTCATTGACTTGCAGCTCGATGCCCGATACTGTGCCGTTGTCCGGTTTATTCTTGAGGCTGATCCGGGCTTCGACAATATAGCCGTCATCCGTAAGCCGCGTCGCCGTGTAGAAACGGGAGCCATCACCTTTGTCAATGGTTTGGACGTTCGCAAAATTCACGCGGAACTGCAGGTCATCCACGCCGAATTCCTTCGTCTTGTCACGGTTCTCGTCGAGGAAGATTTCCACCGAATCCTGCTCGTAGGGAAGCGGAGATTCCATGGAAAGGCTGCCGTCCTTGACTTCCGCGAGAATGTAGAGCGCATGGTCGTCCCACAGCGCTCTGAACGCTGCGGACGCCCGGGTATCCCCCGACGCATGCCGAGCCTCGACGATCCGGGCCTTGTCCCACACCGGATCGATTTCGCCGTCAATGACGGGCGATCCGTATTGGGCGACAAGGCTGTCCCGAACATTGACAGCGCTTACGATTGTGCGCGTTCCCGACTCCGCCGCATGTGCAAGCGCTTCCCCGTACACTTCTGGTGAAGCCGCATGCACGCCGGACTGCGCGTTGAGCCCTGCCGCGCACAAGAGGGCTGCCGCGGCCCATGCCGCCGTGAACCGCTTCGCTCTTCGTCTCATCCATCGCTCCTCCCATACTTGATTTTTTGCGGATAATCGGTTGCAATTTCGTTTTAGCATGCGTTGGTTCCATTTTATTCCGTCAAGCCCAAAAATACAATCACCAATTTCTTTGTCTGCGCCTGGATTTCATCCGTGCCGCCCTCCGAGCATGACGCAGACATCAACGGCGGGTCCGCGCAGCCGCGCGAACCCGCCGCATTCCCGAGGGGTAATCCTCCGTCAGAATTGAATGGGTATCGTATCGCCCTTGCTCGTCTCCAATTGCACGGACCGGTCCCCGTAATAAATCCGGCAGATACCGCCGCACAGGGCATGCAGCGAGGCTTCCGTGAGCCGTCCGTTCTCCCAGGCGAAAGCCAGCTCGAAACCGCCGCGTGCCCGCAGCCCTTTCACCCTGCCCCGCGACCATTGCGCCGGCAGCGCCGGCAAGAGCTCGATCTCATACACGGCGGCTGTGCCGTCATAGCGGCTCCTGCTCTGGAGAAGCATTTCCGCAATAGCGGCCGTTCCACCGAAATTGCCGTCAATCTGCATCGGAAGCGGCGGTTTCTCGTTGAGCAGATTCGGGTTGGCCGACAGCGCGATCAGATTGACGAGACGGCGGTGCGCCATCCGGGCATCGCGCAGATGCGCATGCAGGGCAATCCGCCAGGCGGCCGGCCACGCGCGGAAATCGTGGGTGCCGCGAAGTTCCAGGCTCCGCCCGACCGCTTCGGCCAGTTCCGGCGTGTCCTTGACGGAAATCTGATTCCCGGGGTACAGCCCGTACAGATGGGAGACGTGGCTGTTGTGATCGTCGGGCCGGTCCCAATCCTCCGCCCATTCCTGCAATTGGCCGTATTTTCCGATCTGCATGCCGGGCAGCCGCGCCATCGCCTCCTCGAGTTCCCCGCGGAAATCTTCATCCACGCCCAGCATCTCCGCCGCTTTCATGCACCGTTGGAAGAGATCGCGGATCAGTTGAATGTCCATCGTCGCCGCATAGGTCAGATAGCGTCTCCGCCCCTTGTCGTCAATGTAATGATTCTCGGGGGAATAGGACGGATTGGTCACCAGCTTGCCGGCGAGCCGGGTGCCCTCCGGCGCTTCCGTCAGATAGTCGAGCACGAACAGGGCCGCTTCGCGCAGCGCCGGATACACCCTGTTCCGCAGAAACGCCTGGTCCGGACAATATTCGTAGTGGTCCCACAGATGCTGCACCAGCCAGACGCCGCCCATCGGCCAGACGGCCGCGTCGTAATCGACCGGGGTCGCGGCCCGCCACAGATCCGTGTTGTGGTGAACCACGAACCCTCTGCAGCCGTAGTGCGTTTCGGCGGTTTCCGCCCCGGTGATGCGGAGGTCGTCGATCAGGTCGAACAGGGGAAGATGGCACTCCCGCAGGTTGCCCGATTCCGCCGGCCAATAGTTCATCTGCACGTTGATGTTCGTCGTCCATTTGCTTCCCCAGAGCGGCCAGGGATCGTCGTTCCAGATGCCCTGGAGATTGGCGGGCTGTCCGCCGGGCCGCGAAGACGCGATGAGCAGATAGCGGCCGTATTGGTAAAACAGCGCGGCCAGCCCGGGGTCTTCCGTCTCGGCGTACGTCCGCACCCGCTCATCCGTCGGCGTGCCGTCGCCTGCGCCGTCCCCGAGTTCCAGCTCGACTCTGCGGTACAGCGCGGTGTAATCCTCCAGATGGCGTCCGAGCAGTTCCCCGTACGACTTGCCTTGCAGGCGTTCGATCACGCCGGCCGCCTTGGTGCCCGGGTCCCCGTCGATGCTGCGGTAATTCACGAAGCTGGTTGCGGCCGAGAAAATCAGCGTGACCGCGTCTGCTCCCCTGACCTCGAGCGCCTGCTCCCCTCGGAGGACACGGCCGCCCTCGGAGATGGCGCGCAGCCGCGCTTCGAACCGCACCCCCGGCCCGTCCCAGCCGGCGTTGAGCCGTCTCGGCCTTGCTTCCCGCTTGCCCGCCTGTCCGGTCAGGACCAGCGTGTCGTCGCCCGCGAAACGGACCCGCTGCTCCCCGTTGGCCGCGGCAAGCTCCGCGGCCATGTCGATCTTGCCCGGACAGTCGGATGAAATCCGCATGATGATCGCCTGATCGGGGTACGAGCAGAACACTTCGCGCGTGTACGTCACCCCGTTCACCCGATATCGGGTGGTTGCAACGGCCCGGTCCAGATCGAGTTCCCGGTAATAATCCCGGCCATCCGCATGGCCCGGAAAATGGAGCATCATATCGCAGCACGGGAGAAAAGCGTGCAGCAGTTCGGGATCGCCTTTCATCCGCTCATCGAACAGCTGCTGCGCTTCATCGACCTTGTCCTGAAAGATCAACTCCCGGACCTGCCGCAAATATCGGGACGCGCCCGGCCGGCGGTAATCGTGCGGTCCGCCCGACCAGAACGTCTCCTCGTTGATCTGAAGCCTTTCCCGCTCCATGCCGCCGTGCACCATCGCGCCCAATCTGCCGTTGCCGATTGGCAACGCTTCCAACCAATCCGATGCCGGTTTCACATACCACAGTTTCATGCGGCGCCCCTCCTGTTCAAGCCCTGTTTCCCTCCATTCTATGGGTCGCGCGTGCCCGTCCGCCAGCCATCATTTCTAAGATTCGGGTGTCGGATTTTCATAAGAAAAAGCCCCGGCGTTGTGAAAAACACCGGGACTTCCCGATTACCGGTACCGCACCCACACCGCCATCTCGCCTTCGCCCCGGTTGCCCCAGAGATAATAGGGGATCGCCCGGAACGCGGCCGGCTCTTCGCAGCGGGCGCCGTCCTCCTCTTCCAGCGGCAGGTACAACGCGTCCGCCCAGTCGCGCGCCCCTTCGCGGAACGCGCGCCCCTCGATCACGACGCAGCCGCCGAGCAGCTGCGCGTCATACGTTGCGGTCAACGGCGTCTGCGTGTCGATCGCGAGCGCGCTCAGCGGTCCGCCCGGATTGTCGGCGGACTCGAGGCAGTAGACGAGCGGCCCGCGCTGGATCGCGACGCGGCCGGCGTCGGCCCGCACCTCCGGGCGGGCGGCGAGCAGCCGGATCGTCATGTCGAGCTTAAGCTCGACCGTATCGCCCGGCTGCCAATCGCGGCGGATGTACGCGTAGCCGTCCCGCACCTCCGGCGCGATCCGCTCGCCGTTCACCGCAATCTCCGACGTTCGGCTCCAGCCCGGCAGCCTGAGCGCGAGGGTGAACGCCGATAAGCCGCCCGCTTCGGGCGTCACCGTCAGCATCACGGCGCCGTCCCACGGATAGTTCGTTTCCTGCCGAACGACGACCGTGCCGCCGTCATGTCCGCCGCCTTCCTTGCCGACGTTCAGCCGCGCCTCTCCGCCGATGTACAGATGCGTGTACACGATGCCGGAATCGGCGTCGACGTCGTAAACATAGCCGCCGAGCGACGCGATCAACCGCGCGATGTTCGGCGGGCAGCAGGCGCAGCCGAACCAGCGTTGCCGCACCGGCTTCACGTGATGCTTGCCGGGGTTGCTGCGGCAAGCCTCCGGCCATACCTCCAGCGGATTCACATAGAAATAGCGTTTCCCGTCCTGTGACATGCCCGCAAGCACCGTATTGTACAACGCCCGCTCCATCACGTCGCCGTATTCGCCTTTCGCCTCGATCTGCAGCATTCGCTTCGCGAACATGATGAGGCCGATCGACGCGCACGACTCCGCGTAGGCCGTATCGTTCGGGAGATCGTAGTCCGTGGTGAACGCTTCCAGGTGATGCGTCGAGCCGACGCCGCCCGTCACATACATCCGCTTGCGCGTCGTGCTCCGCCACAGCCGCCGGCACGCTTCCAGCAGCGACTCGTCGCCGTTCTCCGCCGCGAGATCCGCCATCGCCGCGTACAGATACATGGCGCGGACGGCGTGGCCGACCGCGTCGGTCTGCTCCCGCACCGGGCGGTGCGCCTGGTGGTATTCCAGATTAATCGGTGCCGGCCGCTTGAGGAAGAAGTTGATCCGCCCCCGCTTCTCCCATTCTTCGCGCAGGAAGTTCGGCTCCCGGCCCCGCTCGTCGACGAAAAACGCCGCCAGCCGCAAATACCGCTCTTCTCCCGTCACCCGGTACAACTTCACGAGCGCCAGCTCGATCTCCTCGTGGCCATCGTAGCCGCGGAGCTGCCCTTCGTTCGGCCCGAACACCCGGTCGATGCAATCCGCGAGCCGGCAGGCGACGTCCAGCACCTTCCGTTTGCCGGTCGCCTCGTAATACGCGCACGCCGCCTCGATCAGGTGGCCGGCGGTGTACAGCTCGTGGCAATCCGCCAGGTTCGTCCACCGCTTGTCCGGTTCCTGGATGGTGAAGTACGTGTTCAGATAGCCGTCCTCGCCCTGCGCCTCCGCGATGAGATCGATAACGTCGTCGGCGAGCCGCTCCAGCTCCGGGTCCGGATGCGTCATGAGCGAATAGCCGACCGCCTCGAGCCATTTCGCCACATCGGTGTCCTGGAAGACGAACCCGTGGAACTCTCCTTGCTTCCGGCCCGCCGCGATCTCGAAATTGGCGATCGCATGGCTCGGCTCCGCGTCCGGCACCCGGTCGTGCAGCGCCTCGTACTGGTACGGAATGACGACCTCGCGGACGAGGTCGCGGTATCTTGACCAGAAGGCGTCCGTGAACTTCACCCGGCCCGCCGGCAGCGGCCGGAGCGGCTGCGGGTGCCTTTGCGCCGTATGGGTTGACATGCGCCGTTCCTCCTCTCATGGTTGCAGATCGTGTTAGAAGTCTTCGCTCAGCCCCGGGCAATTTCCTGCGAGCGGCTCAGGGTTGTAACGTGCATACCACGTTACAGCTTCGTAATCTCCGCCCGGCGGCAGGCTGTAACGTGCATACCACGTTACAGCTTCGTAATCTCCGCCCGGCGGCAGGCTGTAACGTGCATAGCACGTTACGGCCCCGCAATCTCCACCCGGCGGCAGGCTGTAACGTGCATACCACGTTACGGCCCCGCAATCTCCACCCGGTGGCACGCTGTAACGCGCATACCACGTTACGGCCCCGTAATTTCCGCCCGGCGGCACGCTGTAACGTGCATACCACGTTACAGCTTCGTAATCTCCGCTCGCATCACCCCTTCACCGAGCCGATCATGACGCCCTTCTCGAAATACTTCTGAATGAACGGGTAGACAAGCAGAATCGGCAGCGTCGAGACGATGATGACGCCGTACTTGATCTGGTCCGCATACCGCTGGGCGTAGCCGCCGGCCTGGCCGCCGGTGCCCGCGCCGCTCTGGAACACCTGGTTCGAGAGCAGGATGTCGCGCAGCACGATCTGCAGCGGCTGCAGGTCATTGTTGCGCACATAGACCAGCGCGGTGAAGAAATCGTTCCAATGCGCCACCGCATAGTACAGGCCGATGACGGAGATGACCGCCTTCGAGAGCGGCAGCGCCACGCTCCAGAAGAAGCGGAAGTGCCCGCATCCGTCCATTGCCGCCGCCTCGTACAGTTCGCGCGGCAGCGACGTCTCGAAGAACGTGCGCACGATGATCAGGTTGTAGACGTTCACGCAGAACGGAAAAATGAACACCCACATCGTGTTCGTCATCCCGAGCCCTTTGATGAGCAGATAGGTCGGGATCAGGCCGCCGCTGAAAAACATCGTCACCACGAACACGAACATGAGAAATCGCCGCGCCCGGAACTCCCGACGGGACAGCGCATACGCCGCCGGCAGCGTGAACAGCAGATTGACGAACGTGCCCAGCGTCGTATAGAGAATCGTGTTCCGGTACCCCCGCCAGATGCGTGTGTCGTCGAAAATCTCGTTATACCCGTACAGGCTGAAGCCCTTGGGCCAGAGCCACACCTTGCCCGTCGCCACCATCGTCGAATCGCTGACCGATGCAATGACAACGAAGTACAGCGGGTAGGCGACGATCAGGAAGACGATGATGCAAGCGGCCGCGATGAACGCGTCGAACAGCACGTCGCCCGGCGTCCGCTTCCGCAAAATCCATCCCATGACACGTTCCCTCCCCGGCCTACCACAGACTGATGTTCGACACGCGCCGTGCAATCTGGTTCGTGACGAACAGGAAGAAAAAATTGATCACCGTGTTGAACAGCCCGATCGCCGCCGAGTAGCTGAACTGGTTCGACAGAATGCCGATCTTGTAAACGTAGGTCGAGATGACTTCCGATACGGGCAGGTTGAGCGTGTTCTGCATGAGGAAGATTTTCTCGAACCCCGTTGTCAGCACACCGCCCATGCTCAGGATGAACAGGATCATGATCGTCGGCGCGATGGCGGGCAGGTCGATATGGCGCATCGTCTGCCATTTTCCCGCTCCGTCGATTTTGGCCGAATCATACAGCTGCGGATCCACGGTGGACAGCGCCGCCAGGTAGATGATGCTGTTCCAGCCGCAATGCTGCCAGATGTCCGACAGCACATAGACGGGGACGAACGCGCTCGTCGAAGCCAGCAGATTGATCTCGTAGCCCATGGAACGCAGCAGATAGCCGACAATGCCCGTATTCGGCGACAGCAGCACGTTCAGGAGGCCGACCAGCACGACAATCGAGATGAAATGCGGCATGTACACGACCGTCTGCAGCATTTTCTTGCCCCGTTTCCACCGCACCTGGTTCAGAATGAGCGCCAGAATGATCGGAGCCGGGAAGCCGAGCAGAATCGTCGCCAGGCTGATCGTCACCGTGTTGCGCATGATGTCCGCGAACATGTAGCTGTCAATGAATTGCCGGAAATAGTACAGCCCCCGCCATTCGCCGCCCGTCAGCCCTTTCGTGAAATCATAATCGCGGAAGGCGAGCTGAATGCCGTACATCGGCACATAGTTGAACAGCAGAATGACGACGATCGCCGGCAAAATCATGATCCAGAGCTGGCGGTCCCGCTTGAACGTCTGCCATGCCGACCTCCGCCTGCCCGGTCCGGCGGCCGTCCGGACGGCGCCGGCTGCGGTCTGAGTGGCTTGCGCCATCGATCATCAACTCCCGTGAATGACGGGGCCGCGCCCGGCCTTGCCGCGCGCGGTCGCCCGTGCCAGAATCGTCATTTGTTCCGCTTGTATTCGTCCACGTACCGCTGGATGATTTCGAGATTTTGCGGCAGCCCGGTCCGTTCGGCTTCTTTCACGTAGCTGTCCCATTCCTGCTCGATGCCGCCCGCCGTCACCCATTGCGAGAACTTCGCCATGGCGAGGTTCATCAGGTTCGTGTTGTTCAGCGCGAGCGTGCTGTTGTCCTCCGGCGTGTACTTGATGAACATCGTCGGCAGCACGTCGTTCTCCTTGTCGATCGCATTGAGCGCCGGCATGAGCGGCTCCGTCTGCGCGCCGACCGACTGCATGTCGGTGCCGAGCGTCAGCACCAGATCGTCGGCGATGTACATCGGACCGTTGTCCGCCCAGGTGGACGTCCATTTCCAGGTGCCCGGGTCCATCGCCGGATCGGCCGGCGGGAGCACTTCATACGAGCCGTCGCCGTTGTCCTTGATGTTCGGACCGATCGAACCGAACAGCACCTGCATGCTGACGACCGGATCGTACAGCTCGTTGATGAACCGCATCGCCGCTTCCTTGTTTTTCGACCTGGCCGACATGACGACCATGTTCACGCCGTAGTTGAGCGCGTCGTACGTGTAGTCCCACGACACCTGCACGTCCGAATCGGCCGTCTCGCGCAGCGGCGCCATCGACGTATATTGCGGCGCCAGCGTGTTGCCGAACCGGTCCGTCACTTCCCAACCCCAGGTGAAGCCGACCTTCGCCGTGTTGCCTTCGCCGCGGGCGACCGACTGGAACTTCGTGTAGTCCTGGGTGAACACTTCCGAATTGATCAATCCGGCGGCGTAGCATTTTGCGAGGAATTGCACGAACCGTTTGTACCGCTCGTCGACGAAGAAATTTTTTACCGCGCCGTCTTCCATGAAATAGCCCTGGCCGCTCGCGTTCGTCAGCGTGATGCCCGTGCTGCCGAGCAGCACCGTCGGGTGGAAGAAGCCGAATCCGCCCGTGCCGACCGGGGCGAAGTCCATCGGAATCTCGTCGTTCGGATCGCCGTTGCCGTTCGCGTCCTGCTCCTTGAACGCGACCAGCACGTCGAACAATTCGTCCCAGGTCGTCGGCATCTTCAGGCCGAGATTGTCCAGCCACTGCTGATTGATGTATTGCCGCGTGACGGTCGCCGGCCAGAACCGCTGGTATTTCGGCAGGCCGTAGATGGAGCCGTCCATCTGCGCCGCGAGCACCCGCGTCTCCGGCTTCGCTTCGAACATCGCCTTCACGTTCGGCCCGTGGCTTTCGATCAGATCCCGGAGATCCTGGAACAGCCCCGGGAACATCGCGATGTCCGCGTCGGTGATCGCGTTCGGCCCGATGATCAGATCCGGAATGTCGCCGCTGGAGAGCAGCGCCCCTTTCTTCTGGCCCCAGTCCGCGGTCACTTCCTCCCATTCGATCTCAACGCCCGCGCGTTCTTCCGCCGCCTGCAGCCATTCCATCTCCGCGAACGGTTTCGTGAGCGGATGCTTCGTCATGATGGCGGTCAGTTTCACGCGTTTGCCCGAGCCGCCGCTCGCGCCGTCCGACGCTCCGCCACCGCCGTCGTTGTTCTTGCCGCCGCTGCAAGCCGCAAGCGCGGATGCGGCGAGCAGGATTGCCAGAACAAGAGACCACGCCCTTTTCATCCCTTCGATTCCTCCGCTTCTGCCCGTGATATCGTTTACATTCGCCGGCAGCCGATCCGGGGCGCCGGCAGTCCCAGCCTACCAAGCGGTTCACGGGCGGAACAACGCGCACAATGATTGGAAACGGGGGATAACGATTGGATGATGGCGAGGCATAATCGTATTGCCGGATATTTCCTTTTGACGAGGTGAAGGGCATGAGCAGAAAAACGGGTTTTGCCGGCGTGCTCGCGGGCTGCGCGGGTTCCGCATGCTTGCTGTATGCCGGCCTTGCTTCATCGGGGAGCGGTGATGATTCCGTGCTGATGGTTGCTTACGGCATCCTGTCGCTGCTGGCTTTCCTCTTGTCCGCTTATTACTTGAAAAAGGCGAACGGGAAGGGCGTCCTGTATTGCGGCGCCGCTTTGACCTTGTTTTCGGTGCTGGGGATGATGTCGGTCGGATTGGTTTTGCTCCCAGGCTCCTTGCTCATCTTCATACCGTCAGCAATCCACAGGCTGGAACATCGGGAATAAAAAAGGGGCCGGCGCCCGATCAGCGGTAGAGCCCCCGGAACTCGGCCTGCACGTCCGTCGCCACGGAACGAAAGGCATCGCGGACGGACTTGCGGCCGAGCCACACCTGATCGAGCGCCGGATTCAGGATGGCGGCGATTTTCTCGTTGTTGCGGAGGTAATAATCGAAGGAGTTGACGCCGTTCTCGATCGTCTGCCGCATGACGGCGTCCTCGTAACCGTCCGGGTGGCCGGGCTTCACGGACGCCCACCGGGCGATCAGTTCGGGCTGCGTGTAGTAATCGAGCAGAATGGGCATCCACAGCCCGTCGGCATGCAATTCGATCGCATTCTCGGGATCGAGCAGCCATTTGAAGAACAGCCAGGCTTCCTGCGGGTGACGGGTCGTCGCCGCCATGACGAGCGGTTCGCCGAACTGGATTGTATGGCTCGTCTTGAGCCTGGGCAGCACGCCGACGCCGTAATCGGCCCCCGCTGCGCCGAGGTCGAGCTGTACCCACTGGCCGTCCAGATTCATCGCGACCATGCCGCTTTCCAGCGCCAGCGCCGGCTGCGGCAGATGCTTCTCCTGCAGCGGATTCGGCGCGACATGGTGGACGTACATCAGGTCGGCGAGCCGCTGCACGGCGTCGATCACATCCGGATCTTCCAGGTTCATGCCTGTTCCGTCCGGCGCAATGATCGACGTGTTGTTGGACGGCACCATCAGATGCCACAACCACGTGTTGATCCGGACGCCGTATTGGACGATCGCATCCGGATCGAAGTCCGGGTGGTGCGCGTCGCGGCCGGCGCTGTCGAGCGTAAGCCGTTTCGCGACATCCACGAACTCGTCCCAGTCCCACGCTTCTTCCGCCCTCGTCGGGGGCGGCTCGAGGCCGGCCTTGCGGAACAGTTCGGCATTGTAGTAGAGCGCGAACGACTCCTCCGTCGCCTTGATGCCGATCACGCTGCCATTGTCTCCGCGCATGACGGCGTTCGGAATGAACGAAGATTCGCCGAGATCCGGGTCGGCCTCGAGCAGCGGACGCAGATCATACAGCTTGCCCTGCTCCGCCCATTGGACGGCGGTATGCTTGTACAGCATGTAAACATCCGGCGCCTGGTTGCCCGCATAGAGCGTGGTCAGCACCTTCACGTAATCTTCCGGAATGTGCCGGTAGATCACTTCAATCTGCGGGTATCGCTCCATGAACTTGCGCACGATCCGCTCGTGCGCCGCCCGTTCGTTCGGCGACCCCCAGGTCGCGTAGGTGATCGTGACGCGCTCCTTCCCCGCGCCGTCCGGCCGGTCCGGCGCCGGTCGGCCGCATCCGCCTGCGGCCAGCATAATCATCAGCAGAAGCAAAACGGTCCGCGTCGCAGTTCTGTTTATCCGCAAGGCTGTTCCCTCCGTTCGCCCGCCGCTTCCATCGCTTCCGCCCCCGTCGACGCAACCGGCGTTTCCGCCGGCGACGGATCCACCCGGGGCGCGCGTTTTAACGCCAGCCGGATCACAATCCGCGTGCCGCGTCCTTCATTGCTTTCGATGGTGACACCGTACGGCGGCCCGTACAGCAGCCGGATCCGCTTCCCGACGTTCGCCATGCCGGTCGACTGGCCTTCGCCGCTGGCCATGCGCGCCAGCCGTTCCGGCGTGAAGCCGCGCCCGTTGTCCTCGACCGTGAACACCGCCGCTTCCCCTTCGCGCCTGCCGCGGATGCGGATGACGCCGCCGCCGTCCATTTCCGCGAATCCGTGGATGATCGCATTCTCGACGAACGGCTGCAGGAACAGTTTCGGCACGTCCATATCGAGCAGTTCCTCCGCCACGTCGACGTCCATCGTGAACAAATCCTCGAAACGGACGGACATGATGTACGCATATTTTTCGAGCCAGTCCAGATCGGTGCGGAGCGTCCACATCTCCCGCTTGTTGCGCGTCGTCGTCTGGAGCATGTCCGACAGATTGAGCATGACGCGGGCCATCTCCTGCTGGCCGTTCTCGAGCGCGATCCAGTACAGCGTCGTCAACGTGTTGTACAGAAAATGCGGATTGAGCTGCAGATTGAGCGCCATCAGCTCCGCCTCCTTCTCCCGCAGCCGGGCGGCATAGTTCTCCTCGATCAGCGCCGCGATCCGCTCGTTCATCTGATTGAACAGCCGGATCACCCGGCCGAACTCATCCCGTCCGCCTTCCGGTATGCGCGCGTCAAACCTCCCCCGCTCGACCGTGCGGATCGCCTGTTTGATCCGGACGAGCGGCTTCGTGACGAGGAACGACATCAGGTAGGCGAGCACCGCGGACACCGACAGCATGACGGCGAGGAACAGGAACGTGTAGCCTTTCAGCGCGCCGAGGCCGAGCAGCGCATCCTGCACGGGAATCTCGATCCAGGAGAGCCATCCGGTGCTCGCCATCGTGTCGTAGCGGATGAGCATTTCGCTGCCGCCGCGGTCGAACCGCAGCATGCCGCGTTTCTGCGCCAGCGCCTCCGCAAGCCACGGCGGCGTCTCCGGCCTGCCCGACGCTTCCGGCTCCGACGAGGCGACGACGGTGCCGTCCGGCGCCGCAATGCCGTAGGAGAGCCTGCGGAAGCCGCTGCTTCCCGCATATTCTTCGAACAGCCGGCTGAAAAAATCGACGGTCAGGTTGACCATCAGCACCGGCTTGTCCCGATGATCCGGCAGCGTGTGAAAAATGCCCCGCTCGTCGATGTACGTCAAGTTCAGCTGTTTTACCGCCGACGCGAGCCGATCGTACTCGAATTCGAGATCCGTAAGGCGCGGCTCGTCCATGACGTCCGCGAACCGGTACGTCGGCACCCAGACGAGATCGCCGTCCGCCGCCGCCGCGGCCTCGCGCAGTCCGGAAGAGAAGAAGCCTTCCGGCGGCACGAACATCCGCGCCGCGCTGCCGAAGGCGTAATCCGGCGTCAGGATGAAGACCGAATAGATGTTGTCGTCGCCGCCGAAATAGCGGAACAGAATCTGGGTAATGCGCCGATCCGCCTTCAGCAGCGATTCGTTGTTCTCCGGATCGAGGGCGGCGAACGTCTGGTACAACTCCTCGTCGATGGGCAGCACTTCGCTTTTGTCGCGGATGTCGCGCAGCGTCTCGTCCAGCTGCAGGTTGTGGTTCAGGATGACATCGCCGAGGCTTTCGCTGACGTTCGCGAGCATGTTGCGCGCGCTGATCTGGTAATAGGCGAACCCGAGCAGCAGAATGATGAAGCTGACGAGCGCGAAATAGGAAATGAACAGCTTCGTCCGGAAGCTGGCGCCCGCTGCGGCGTCCCGCATGCCGGAGGCCAGCCGGCGTACGGGCCGGATGACGGCGCGCATCAGCCGTCCCCCGCTTCCATGCGCAGCGCGAACATCCGCCGGAATTCGTCGGGTGAGCAGAGGAACATTTTGCGGAACACTTTATTGAAATATTTCGTGTCCCGGTACCCGACCCGGCGCGCAATGTCCGCCACCCGGAGGTTGGTCTGCAGCAGCAGTTCCCGCGCCTTCCGCATGCGCGTCTGCACGAGATATTCGGAGAACGGCATGCCGGCATGCTGCTTGAACAGAATGCTGAAGTAGGACGGGTTGTAGTAAAACCGCTGCGCCACCGCCTCCAGGCCGAGGCTCTCATGCAAATGCGCGTCGATATATTCGCGGCATTTCCGCATGACCCGCTCGCTGCGGGATTGGCGCGACATTCTGAGGCGGCCGATCAGATCGCGCAGCAGCAGCTCCGCGGCGGCCTTCACTTCGGCCCACGACGGACAGGCCATGATCTGCCGTTCGATCCGCTCGGACAGTTCGCGGCTGTCGGCTTCATCCAGCGCCGATTCCGTCCGCTTCATGCAGCCGAGCAAGAGCTGCACCGCGGCCAGCTTCGCCCGCATCGGCGGCGTACCGGACGCCGCGATCCGTTCCAGCGACGCCGTGAGAAGCTCCGCCGCCCGCGGCTCGTCGCAAGCGGCCGCCGCCAGCTCCAGCGCGTCGGCATCCCGAACCGCGTCCAGCGGCGCGCGCTCCTCCCGGCGCTCCGCAGCGCCCGCCGCATCGGCGGCGAGCCACGTCCCAGGCGGCGCGTAGAACAGCCGGTCGAGCGCTTCAAGCGCGCTGCGGCACGATGCGTGCGCCTCCCGCTCGAGCTGCGGCGTCTCGCGGCCGATGCCGGCGCCGACCGTGCGGCCGTACAATCGGGCGAGCCGTTGCACCGCCTCCCGGAGCTTGCCGATCGCCTCGTCGGAGCGGCAGCCGTCCTTCCATGCGGCCGCTATGTACAACCGGCGCGGCTCGTGTTCCGGTGCCGCGGCGGCCGCGTCCGCATGCGCCGCCAATGCCCGGAGCGCCGTCTGCCGGAGCATGCCGCGCCATTCCGCCGGGTGGGCGGGCTTGCCGCCGGCATAGTCGCTTGCCGCGCCAGCCGGCTCGGCTGTTTCCAAGACCAGCACGCAGCCCCTCCCTGCCATCCGGAAGCGGCGCTCCCATTCCGCCCGTTCGCAGCCGGTCAAATCCCCGGCGGTCATCCATTTATAGAGCAGATGCTCGCCGTACAGCCTCGAGGCAAGCGACTCCGGCTCCGCCTCCCGCTGCTGCACGGAAGCGGCTGCATCCCGCGCGCCCGCATCCGGTTCCGGACCGCTCAAGCCGGCAGCCCCTCCGGCGGGCTCCGGCCATCCCGCGGGATGCGTCCGCCGCCCCCCGGCGCTTCGTGCCTGCTCCCGGTGCAGCTGCTTCTCCAACTTCTCCAACACGTCCGACAGCTGCTCCGGGCGCACCGGCTTCAACAAATAATCCTTCGCGCCGAGCCGGAGTGCCTGTTGGGCATAGCTGAACTCGCTGTATACGCTTACAAGAACAACCTTCGGCTGCGCCTGCTGAAGACGGCCGACCGCCTCAAGGAACTCGAGTCCGCTGGCGAGCGGCATCTGAATGTCGGTGAATACAATCTCCGGCGCGGATTCCCGCACCAGCTTGAGCGCTTCCTTGCCGTTCTTCGCTTCGTAGACGCGGTAGCCGGGCCGGAGCGAGCGAATGAGCGCGGCCAGCCCGCGCCGCTGCCGCGGTTCGTCGTCCGCCACCAGCACGCCGATCGGTTCTGCCATGATCCTGGACGCCTCCTCAGGTGGAACAACCTTGTACTTCCTTCCTCTCAATTGTACGAAAAGCCCGTCCCCCACAAAACGGGGCTACGGGGCAATTTCATTGGAAAGAGGGCAAATGATTGGATGTTATCTTCCCGCCGACACCGCAATATCGCCGGCCTCCGCGGAGAGCTGCACCGTCGGCACGCCCGGATCGCTTTCCACGATCGCCGTCCCGGGCAATTCGACCTTCCGCTCGCCGATCAGCGTCTTCATCTCGAGCGCCAGCTTCTCCGGCTTCTCTTCCGTCACAAGCTTGATGTCGCCCAGCAGCGATTCGGCCTGAATATCGTCCGTGATGGCTTGCACGCCCAGCCGGATGTCGCCCGTATCGGTCCGGGCGCCGATCCGGCCGGCCAGTCCGGCCGTCTTGATGTCGCCGTGCACGGCTTGCATCGAGATGTGTTGCGCCCGGACGCGCTCGGCCGAGATGTTCGCGATTTCCGTCGAGATCCCCAGCTGCTCATAGAGACGGTCCGGAATTTCCACCAGAAGGTCATAGTCATCCGGATAAATCGAGATCAGCTTGCGCTTGAGGTCCCGCGACGCTTCGATGACCACCCGGCCGCCCTGCTCGCTCACCGACAAATGGTACTCGCCCTTGTGCATCCGTTCGGTTCTGCCCGTCATTTTGACCGTAATCTCGTCGCCCCCGGACACAACCCGGACATCGCCGGCGTTGGAGAACACGTCGATCCGGGATACGCCCTCGGCCGATACCGAACGCTCTTCATTGATTTTCACGCCGTTGAAAGGCGACACGCCGATCGCGTACATCACCAGGTTTCCAATCACGGCAATCCCGATCAGCACAAGGCCGATCATGATCAACTTGCGACCATTTACTTTCATTTCAACTTCTCCTTTACCTTTTCAACATTCGATTGCAAAATCGCCAGCATCCATTTGACGAACAGCGTGATGCCCTTCACCGCCGCCACCCAGAAGATCAAGCCGAGCCCGAGCAGACCGGCCGCCAGCGGCAGCTTCAGCAGAAATTCGACCGACCAACCGTCCTGCACCAGCATCAGCACAGGCGATACGGTCAGATAGGCTGCCAGTACAAACAGCCCCGCCAGCAGCAGCATTCCAATCGCAAAAGGAATCAGCAGCATCAGCACATTCATCAGCCCCAGCCCGACGCCGGCGAACACCGCCCGGGCGATGCGGCGCACTGTCGGATTCGCGCGCGCTTCGTCGACGCTGAGCTGATACTGAATCTCCCGGGCCACAAGCTGCGGCGGTCCCAGCCGCTCGGCAATTTCCTCGTCCGATCTTCCGCTTGCCCGGCCATGTTCGAAATGCGCCTCGTAATCCGCCAGCAGTTCCGCGCGTTCATCCGCGCTCAGATCGCCCAGCCGCTTCTCCAGTTCCGCAAGATATTCCGCCTTGGTCATCGCCTACTCCCCCTTCACCACGTTCTGCACGCCCTGGACGAACTGCTCCCATTCCCGCAGCAGCCGCTGCTGGACCTCATGTCCTTCGGGCGTCAGCCGGTAATATTTCCGCGGCGGGCCTTCCATCGATTCCGCCAGATAGGTGGTGCAGAACCCTTCCTTCGTCAGCCGGCGGAGCAGCGGATAGATCGTGCCCTCGGCGATTTCGATGCTCTTGGAGATTTCCTCGACAAGCTCGTAACCGTAGCGGTCTCGCCGGGCAATCAGGCTGAGCACGCACAGCTCCAGCACGCCTTTTTTAAATTGAACATTCATGGGTGAATCACCGCTTCTCACCGTTTATTCGCGATATCAAGCCTCTTCCGCCAACGGCCGTAAGGAATGCTTCCGGACGATTGCCGGCGCCTGCCGGGAAGCGAAGCTTAAGGGGGCCCATCCCGCCGCGGCCGTTCCCGAATGTGAGGAAAGTCAAAACGGACACCTCCAAAATCAAAGTACGGCATGGAGGTACTGCATCATTAAACAGTACTGTACATTGCAAGATACCTCGGAATAATTTATAACACGAAAAATGGAGGTTGCGCAAGTCACGGGTTAAAATCTTTTCGTGTCTGGTATTGGGGGCAATTTTGAGGTGAACCTTTTAAGTCAACAGCAGCGGGAAGACAAATGAAGTACAATAAGCGGGGCGTCACACGGCCAAAAGGAGGGGCCCATGATCTACAACGTTCATTTTCCACTCTTGCGAAACAGCACCGCGGTCTGTGAGATCACCGACCGGGAAGGGACGGTCGTCGGCGATTCAACAACGTATGGGCCTGTGACCGGGAGAAGAAGCCTGTGGTCAACATCGTGGAAATCAACAACCCGGGGACACTTCTGCGCGAAAAATGGGTTGTCCATGTCGGCGGCGGGCAATTCCAACTCGAGAACAAGTCGAAGATCAGAACCCATCCCCGATTCTTATACCGGAAGCATGACACCGAAATCTGGATCCAAAAAGAGTTTGCCGACCGCACCGTGCGTTTTGTGCAGCATAACCGGACGGTGGCAGAGGCGGTTTCGGAGGGATTGATGCCGCCCAAGTCCTGCCGTGTGGCGTTTCATTTGGCAGGTTCCGAAACGGACATCTATGAAATTGCGGCTCTCTATTACGTGTTCAAATTGAAAACCGGCTGAGCCCCGGGGAGCTGCAGCGCTGCAGTTCCTCCGCGGGGTGCCAAGCGGGGCTGTAGCGTGGTATGCACGCTGCAGCTGCTCCGCAGGGGCGCCGAGCGGGGCTGTAGCGTGGTATGCACGCTGCAGCTGCTCCGCAGGAGCGCCGAGAGGGGCTGTAGCGTGGTATGCACGCTGCAGCTGCTCCGCAGGGGCGCCGAGAGGGGCTGTAGCGTGGTATGCACGCTGCAGCTGCTCCGCAGGGGCGCCGAGAGGGGCTGTAGCGTGGTATGCACGCTGCAGCTCCCCGCAGGGCGCCGAGCGGACTGATGCGTGGTATGCACGCTGCAGCTTCTCCGTCCGCCAGAGCCTTATTCGCCGTTGATTGCGCGCAGCAGCGTGTGCCGGTTCAGGCGCACCATATGCGCCCGGCGCAGCGCTTCGTCGCGCAGCTCCGGCTCGATCCCGAGCTCGGCCGGAACGGCGGGGCCGCCGGCGACGCGCAGCAGCCGGCGCAGCTCGTCGCCGTCCGGCAGCTCCGCCAGCATGCGCCGGCAGGCGTCGGGCAGCGGCCGGCCTTCCGCCGCATACCGCTTGTACAGGTCGGCGACCTCCGCGCAGGCGACACCCACCTTCGCGCCGTGCAGCACCTGCCGGCGGCCGGTGCGGAGGAAGTGCATCTCCCAGTAATGGGAGATGTGATGCTCCGCGCCGGATGCGGGATGCGACTGCCCGAACCGCAGCAGGGCGATGCCCGATTCGATGAGCGATTGCATCAGGGCGCGCACGCCTTCCTCCGTTCCCTTGCCGATCGCTTCGGCATGGGACACGCAGCGCTCGAGCGCGCCCCGTGTCAGACCCGCGATGTCTTCATCGTACGGCTCGCCCGCCGTCTCGCGGCCGTACACCCAGTCGAACAGCGACGTGTACTTGCCGAGCATGTCGCCGAACCCGGCCGCGATCAGCGGCTGCGGCGCCGCGCACAGCACGTCCAGGTCGGCGAACACGGCGACCGGCGCGGCCGCCGGCAGCGTGATCTTCTCGCCCCGCAGAATGAGCGGCGCGCCCTTCGACGTGAACCCGTCGACCGACGGCGCCGTCGGCACGGACACGAACGGCAGGCCGAGCGTACAGGCGGCGTAGCGGACGATGTCGTGGATCGTGCCGCTCCCCGCCGCGGCGAGCGCGTCCGCGCCGTGATGCTGCGCCGCGATGATCGCCTGCAGCACCGACGCCTCGTCGGCGACGACGTCGCCGGCCGCGTTCGGCCGGATGATCTCCAGGCGGGCCGCGCCGCCCGCCGCACCGTACCGCTCGGCCAGCCGGCTGCCGATCACCCGCGCCGTCGTCTCATCCGCGACGAAGAGCGCGCGCTTCAGGCCGGCATCCAGCAGGTACGGCACCGCCTCGTCCGCTGCGCCCCGCGCGAGCCGGATCGGGTCCGGCAGGCCTGCGGCCTTGCCTCCCCCAAGCACTTCCGATGCACCGTTCATCGTTCCATCTCCTCCAGCAGCCGGCGGATGTCCGCCAGCGAATCGAGAATCCAGTCCGGCCGTTCGGCCTCATCGAGCGCCATCGCCGCCTCCCGCGTCCCCGAGCCGGTCAGCACGAGCGCCGCCCGGAGCCCCATGCGCCGGCCCATCGCGATGTCCGACGCCAGGCTGTCGCCAATGACCATGCATCGCTCCGGCGGCAGCCCGAGCCGGTCCAGCGCGGCTTCGGCCATAAGCGGCGAAGGCTTGCCCACGACCGTGTCCACTTCCGTCCCGGTCGTGTGCGTGAGCGCCGCCAGCAGCCCGCCGACATCGATCGCTTCCCCGTCCTCGCCGGGGAACGTCCTGTCGGCGTTCGTCGCGATGATGCGGGCGCCGGCCCGGACCGCGCGGAACGCGTCGTTCAGCTCCGCGTAAGTGAGCGTCTCGTGCAGCGTCACAACGAGCCGGTCCGCTTCCTGCGGCCGCGCGGCGAACCGGACGCCGTGCGCTGCCAGCTCGTCCCGCAGCCCCTGCTCGCCGAGCACCCAGACGCGCGCGTCCGGCTCATGCTCCGCCAGATACCGGGAGACCACCGACGAAGTCAGGATAATGTCCTCCGCTTCGCACGGAATGCCGATCGCTTCGAGCCGCTCGCGGCACATGCGCCGCGAGATGTTGCCCCGGTTGCTCAGGAAGACGATGCGTTTTCCCTTCGCCCGCAAATATGCGACCGCCTCCGCCGCCCCCGGGATCGGGCGGCTCCCCGTATAAACCGTGCCGTCCAGATCGAGAATGAACCCGTCCGGCGACCAATCCTTCGCCATGCGTCACCGCCCCGCAATTCCACGTTGATCTTCATCCCCATTGTCCGCCCCGCCCGGTCCGAAAGTCAACGATTGAATGCGGGCGGCTGCGTTTACGTTCGCATTGTCGTTTTCCGTTGTTTGTTTGCGTTTGGCCCGCATTTCGCTGCGCCGGGCTGTCATTTTTCGCCGGCCGGAACGTCCGCGACGATCACCCGGATCTTCCCGAGCGTCTTCAGCCACGCCGGATCCGCCCCCGCGTCGGTGATCAGCGTCCGGATGTCCTTCGCCTGGATGGACGTGACGATCGACCGCCGGCCCAGCTTCGTATGGTCGAGAAGCGCGACGACCTGGGACGCGTTGGCCGCCATCAGCTTCTTCAGCTCCGCTTCGTTCGGGCTGAAATCGGTCATGCCGGTCTCGACCGTGAACCCTTCGGACGACGTGAAGAACAGGTCGGCGTGGACTTCCTGCAGCAGCCCGCGCCCGAGCGTGCCCTCCACCGTGCGCGAACCGGGCCGCAGAATGCCGCCGATCAGGATGACGTTGTTGCGCGGATTGCGCCCGACCTCCTCGGCCGCAGCCAGCCCGTTCGTCACGACCGTCAGGTAGTCGTACTCCGACAGACACCGCGCGAGCTCAAACACCGTCGAGCTGGCGTCCAGCAGGATGCACTGGCCGCTCCGCACCATTTCCGCCGCCCGCCGGCCGATCGCCCGCTTCTCCTGCCGGTTCAGTTCACCGCGCGACGGCATGGCGTGCGCCGGCGGCTGATGGCCCGCCCTGACCGGCACCGCGCCGCCGTGCGTGCGTTCAAGCAGCCCTTCTTCCTCCAGCAGCCTGAGATCGGTGCGAATCGTTCCCTCCGAGACGTTCAGCTCCTTCGCCGCTTCCTTCACGATAATCTGCCGGTTTTGCGCCAGCTGCTTCAGCAGCCATTCTCTCCGCTGTGCCGCGAACATGCGAACTTCCACCTGCCTTGAAATAGCAACCCTTCCGCCGTGGCAATTTCTTTTTTCCAGTATATCGGCAAACGCGCGCATTCATCAACAAACAACAACATCCGCACGAAAACAAAACACCAGCCGCTATGCGATCCGCCAATTCGTCCCGGGCAGTCCGTGCAAACAAAACGGATGCGCCGTCCTTCCGGATCAGCGCATCCGATGGCGATCGATATTCAAGGGCTTGCAAACAGCCTGCAGCCCATCCTCGGGTTGACAGGGCAGGTGGCAGGCAGTATTCCGGCGGCGCGAACGTTTCCCCCTTGACGGAAGCATGGTAGAAGTCGCCGTTCCTTGCCATGAAGACCCGTGCGAAGAAACTTCCGCCATCCCGGCCAAGCCAAACTTGTAATGAAATTGTAATATTCCTTTCAGATTCCGTTCATGTTGGGCGGGTATGATGTGAACATAACCCCCCCATTTTCATATACCCTTTCCTTGAATCCCGAGGCGATGGAACCGGATCGTCCGCGGGACCTTTTTTTGTCCGTCAGCCGTCGATCCGTTTCAGCGCCGCGGACCGCCTCCGGCCAGATGCCGCTGCAGGAAAGGCAGCACGGCCTGCCAGAACGCGGGGTCCTGCTCCGAGCAACTGTGTCCCTGCGCGTCGACGAACCGGTGCTCGACCGGCGCCCTGGCGGTGACGCTGCGCAGCTCTTCCGCCGGAATGACCGGGTCGCCGGTGGAATGGATCATGAGCACCGGCTTTCCGCCTCCGCCGCGGACCGCTTCGGCGTTGGCCGCAACCCAGGCCGGCATGTCGATGCGCCGCACTTCCCTGTACGGGACGCCCGCCCGGAGCAGCCAGACGCGCAGGATGATCCGGGCCAGCGGAAACACCGGAAGATTTCTGCGCCTGAGCTCGGACCGGAGAATCGTCTCGATCGTGAGCGGCGCGTTGTCCGTGATGACGGCGCGCACCGGCAGCCCGCCGGCATAGGCGAGCAGGGCGCCGAGCCCGCCCATCGAATGGCCGAGCACCGCGATGCGCGAGGCGTCGACGCCGGGCAGCCGCGCCGCCGTCGCGACCGCCGCCTCGATGTCGGCCATGAACATGAGCCCGGTCGGCGCCTTGACCGAGCCGCTCTCGCCGTGGCTGCGCGCGTCGTACACGAAGACGGCGTATCCGGCTTCGACGAGCGGATGCGCGTAGCGCAGCACGCGCGACCGGTTCGAGCCCCAGCCGTGCGCGATGACGACGAGCGGCAGCGGCCCGCCGGAATCCGTGCCGGCCGCATCCGGCCGGATCAGCCAGCCGACCATCGGCACGCCTTCGCTCTCGAACCGGACCGTCTCATACGGCGCCCGCGGCAGCTCCCCGATCGGCCGCCGCTTCGGCTGCTGCGTCTTCGCGCCGAGCATCCATGCGCCGCCTCCCGCCGCCGCGATGGCGGCAGCCGCCCCGATGACCCAGCCGACCATGTCCGTCTCCCCCTTCGCCTGCGTCCGGTTTAGTTCAGCGACCGGACAATCTCGACATAACGGCGGGCGTTGTCCGTGAGCCGTTCGAAATCGCCCGCCTTGATCCATTCCCGGTTCAGCAGCTTGCTCCCGATCCCGACCGCGGTGGCCCCGGCCTCGAAATACGACCGGATCGTCGTCAGGTCGACGCCGCCCGTCGCGATCATCGGGATATGGTCCAGCGGCGCGCGGATTTCCTTCAAATATTCCACGCCGAGCGACGCCATCGGGAACACCTTCACCGCCTCGGCGCCCGCCTTCCACGCGCGCACGATCTCGGTCGGCGTCATGACTCCCGGCCAGACGGACAGCCCCCGCTCCGCGCCGAAGGCGATCACCTCTTCGTCCAAATTCGGCGAGATCAGATACATGGCGCCTGCCGCCGCCGCTTCCTTCGCCATTTGCAGGTCGAGCACGGTGCCCGCTCCGATCGCCGCCCGCCCGTCAAACTTCTCCCGCCATCCGGCGATCGTCTTCAGCGCGCCCGGCGTGTTCATCGTCACTTCCACCAGCCGGATGCCGCCGTTTACCAGCGCTTCGGCCGCCCGATCGGCCGACTCGCCTTCCAGTCCGCGGACGATCGCCACGATGCGCTCCTTCAGAAGCAGATCCAATGTGCCGCTCACATTCGTTCCCCCTGTAACGACAAGGGCGGCATTCCGTCTGCCGCCTGTCAAACTTCAGCTTCTTCCATTGTACGCCATCCGCCCGGACGCGCAAGAGCCGCGCAGGCGCCTGCCCGCGGACGCGTGTATCGGCATACACCGGATGGGCATGTGCCGCATACGATATCCCGAAAGCCCAATCTTACACGAAGGAGCAATCCACAAATGGGAGTTCAGCATGCCAACCCACACGTAAGCGCCGGATGCGGCTGCGGTTCGCTGCGCGCTTTCCCGGCTCCTCCGGCTCCGGGGCAGCAAGGGCCCGGGCAGGCGCCCGGACAGCAAATCGGCCCCGGATTTGGTCCCGGCTTCGGTCCCGGCCCCGGCTTCGGTCCCGGTTTCGGTCCCGGTTTCGGTCCCGGTCCGTTTCCGCCGTTCCCCGGCCCGGGTCCGTTTCCGCCATCCCCCGGACCAGGCCCGTTCCCGCCGTTTCCCGGTCCCGGACCGTTCCCGCCGTTCCCCGGCCCGGCGCGGTTCGTCACCGTATTCATCAACGGCGGCCGGCAATTCCCGTGGCTGACGCGGTCCTACAACATCCCGCACCGCTTCGGGCTGACGGTGCGCCAGGCGCTCGCCTCGACGGGAGCGGTGCAGTTCGGCCTGGGCGGCCAGATCGTGTCGGTCGGCGGCGTTTTTACCGGACCCGGCAGCAACATCCGGACGACCGTCCGGCTGAACGGCCGTGTTATCCCGCCCGGTCTCCTGAACACACCGGTTCAGCCGGGCAGCTTCATCTCGCTGGAATTGAGCCGGTTCTTCTGACGCCTCGCGGCGGGCGGTTGCCGGCGGCTCAATCGGCCGCATGCCGGGCAATCGCCCCGCCGGCCGCTTACATAGATTCGTCCGCGCCGAGCCGCTGCCGCAAATACGCCCTGACCCGCTCCGCCAGATCCGGCCGGTCGAGCGCCAGATCGACGGTCGCCTGCACGAAGCCGAATTTGTCGCCGATGTCGTACCGCCGGCCGCGGAACGGATAGGCGGTCATCGGCGACTCCGCGTTCAACTGCTGCATGCTGTCCGTCAGCTGGATCTCGCCCCCGCGGCCGGGCGCCGCCTTCTCCAGATAGCGGAAGATGTCCGGCGTGAAAATATACCGCCCGACGACCGCCCAGTTGGAAGGCGCCTCGCCGCGCGGCGGTTTCTCGACCAGACTGCGGATGCGATGGTCGCCGGATTCGGCATCGAAATCGGCGATGCCGTATTTCTCCGTCTCCTCCCACGGCACCTGCATGACGGCGACGACGGACGAGCCGGTCTGCTCGTACACGTCGATCATCGACCGGAGGCACGGCGGATCCGAGACGAGAATATCGTCGCCGAGCAGCACCGCGAACGGCTCGTTCTCGACGAAATGCCGCGCACTGAGGACGGCGTGCCCGAGCCCGAGCGGCTCCTTCTGCCGGATGTAATAGATCTCCGCCAGATTCGAAATGCCGCGGACGATGTCCAGCATTTCCCCGTCGCCCTTCGCCTCCAGCGCCATCTCCAGCTCGACCGATTTGTCGAAATGGTCCTCGATCGCCCGCTTGTTCCGGCCCGTGACGATCATGATGCTCTCGATGCCGGACTTCACTGCTTCTTCGACAATATATTGGATCGCCGGCTTGTCGATCAGCGGCAGCATTTCCTTCGGCTGCGCCTTCGTCGCCGGCAGGAACCGCGTGCCGAGTCCTCCCGCCGGAAGGACCGCCTTGCGGATGCGGGTTCTGGTCAACGGCGACCTCCCCTTTCCTTATGTATAGGTACGGGATGAAAAGCTCCCGCGGCTTGTCCCGCATTGACAACCGGCCGCCCGCCCGTGCACAATGAGGCTGACCCGACATTGCAGAAGGAGACGAAGCCCGATGCTCACGACCGAAACGCTCCACACGTCGAGACGCGACGAAATGATCGACATCACCCGTCAGGTCCAGGCCGCGGTCAAGCGTTCCGGCGTCACGGACGGCATCGCCGTCATCTACTCGCCCCATACGACGGCCGGCATCACCATTCAGGAGAACGCCGATCCCGACGTCCGGCACGACGTGCTGCTCCGCCTGGACGAAGTGTATCCCTGGCAGCATCCGGGCTACCGGCACATGGAGGGCAACACCGCCTCCCATCTGAAGACGATCACCGCCGGCGCTTCGCAGACCGTGATCATTTCCGGCGGGAGGCTGCTGCTCGGCCGGTGGCAGGGCATCTATTTCTGCGAATTCGACGGCCCCCGGACCCGCACGTACATGATCAAGATCATCGCGGGCTGAAGCCGGGCCGGCATGCGGCGCCGCGGTCGCGCGTCACCCGCCGATGGCGGGATCTCGCTTGCGGAACTGCTCGAGAATGGCCTTCAGCGCGGCGTCGTCGTGCTCCCGCTCTTCATTGCCGATCTTCACGATCCGGATCTCAAGCGGGTTTTCCCCTTCCCGGTAGAACACGAGATGCTCGCGGTCGCGGACCTTCACGTCGAATCCGCTCTGCCGGAGGAACCCCAGGATATCTTCCGGCGTCGGCGGCTTGCCGTCCGTGTACAGCGTTCCTTTCAGATTGCGTTCTTCCCCGGCCACGTTCAGATAATCAATGCGAAAAACGAACCGCCATTCCGCCACTTTCTGCGCCTCCCTGTTCATCATGCCCATGGTGTATAAATTGCCCCCGGTCCGCCATCCTAATCGCGGAGCAGCGTGCACGGACATCCTGCGCCCGGCTCCGATTCCGTTGACCAGGAGGTATCGCGATGTATCACAATGATGTCCCGAACGCTGCCCTGCAGATCCGGCATTGCGAGCAGCTGCTCTCGCAGCTGATCCAGCAGACGCAGCAATCGACGCAGAAGTACCAGCAGATGCTTCAGCAGGAGCAGCAGAACGTCGCCATGCTTGAACAGCTTGCGCAGCGGGAGCGTCAGGCGGTTCAGATTATCCAGACCGCGCTGCAAGGCCATCAGACGGCCCTGGAACAGCTGCAGCAGGCTTCGAGCCTCTGCCGCCAGCTGGAATATGCCGTGACGAACGCCGTCCCGGCGGCCGGCTTGTCCTATACGGCCGCGGGCGCGGGCAGCTATTTCCCTCAGCAGCAGGGATTCTGAAACAAGACCGCCGAACCGCTGGCACAGCGGACGGCGGTCTTCGCTTGTGAATCGGGAACGGTCAGTCTTTGTCCACCAGTCCCCGGTTCAAATACTTCTCGAGCGTATTGGTAATATCGAACACCGTATGTGCGAGATCGTAATTTTCGAAGGCATGCTCGCATTGCGATTGATATTCCATGTCGTATTCGTAGCGGCTCAGATGCTCCTGGATGACGTCGTCCGGCAATCCGAGCGCGCGCTGCCGTTCCTCCACCGTGCGGCGGTCGGCGTAGATGAACAGCCGGATGCAGTGATCGCCGTACTTCTCCTTGAGAATGTCCGCGCCTTCACGATTCAGAATGAGATAGACCGATCCGCTCTTCTCGAACGCCCGGGCGACATCCTTGTCGCGAATCCCGTACTTGTTGCCCCTGAGCTCGATGCTCTCGAGGAATTCGCCGTCTTCTTCGAGCTGGTCGTACAGCGTCCGCGAGATGAAGTGGTAGTCGACGCCGTCAACTTCGCCCGGGCGCGGCTTGCGGGTGGCGTATCCGGGCACCTTGCGGATGCCCAGCGTCTGCGCAACCGCGTCGGCGACGGTCTTCCGTCCCGATCCGTCCGGACCCGTGAAGACGAACATGTATTCCGAATCCTTCATGACATACATCCCCGATCTCCTCCTTCATGAAAATGATGGCGGCAAACCGCAGCGAAAAGCGCACGATACGGACAAAACCCGGCACTGCAAGCGTTTGTGTTTCACTATTGTAACGAAAATCCGCCGTCACGGTCAATAATCAGCGACGCCCACGCCCCTGCCCGCGAATGCTCCCGATATCTTTCGTTTTCTGGCTTTTTCGATCCGGCAGCCGACAGGGTTTGACAAACACTCCGTTATTATTTATAATAATTCTAAATTAAAAATTGATACAAACTTTGTTGTCCGCCCCTGCAAACGGCATAATCCCGCGGAATTGGCGCAACCTAACGCGGGAACGAAGCAAACGATGCCCGCCGCGGAACGCGCTCGATTCCAGAACTGCGAAGGAGGAGATTCGACATGGCGTCCATTCATGAAATCCTTAACCGTCAGATCGCCAATTTCAGCGTGCTCTACGTCAAGCTTCACCATTATCATTGGTATGTGAAAGGCGCTTCATTCTACACGCTGCACGCAAAGTTCGAAGAACTGTACAATGAAGCGGCCGGATACGTCGACGAACTGGCCGAACGGCTGCTGGCGCTGGGAGGCCGGCCGGTCTCCCGCATGGCGGAATACCTGAAGCTGGCCGCCATTCGGGAAGCATCCGGCACCGAGGATGCGAACGCGATGGTGCTGACGATCGCGGAGGACTTCCGGATGATCTCCGCCGAGCTGGCCGATGGGATCCGCGCGGCGGAGCAGGAAGGCGACGCATCGACCGCCGATCTGCTCACCGGCATCCGGACAAGCCTTGACAAGCACGCCTGGATGCTGCGCGCCTTCGCCGGCCAGACCGGCGCTCCCGCCGCTGCTCCGGACGCCCGCGTCCGCACGGTCTGACGGCGGCTCGATGAATACGGCCTTCCCGACTCCAGGTGAGCCGGGAAGGCCGTTTCTTTGCCGTGCGTCACCGCGGGGCGGCCGGTTCCTTCGGTACGATGAGCCGCACCTCGGTCCCCTTGTCCGGCGCGGACCGGATGACAAGCGATCCGCCGACGGCGCGCGCCCGCTCTTCCATCGAGAACAGGCCGACGCCGGTCCGGCTGACGGACGGATCGAAGCCCGCGCCTTCATCCCGCACGATCGTCTCGACCGCATCGTCCGTTTCCTTGATCGTCACTTCGCACTCGTCGACGTCGGCGTATTTTGCAATGTTCGTCAGCGCTTCTTGCACGACGCGGTAGATCGTCGTCTCCGCCGCGATGGCCGGCCTGCCGCGCAGTTCGATCGCGAGCCGCACGTCGATACCGTAATGTGCCGAATAGTTCTCGATATAGGTGCGGACGGCCGGGCCGACACCGAGATCGTCCAGCACCGACGGCCGAAGCTCCCGGGACATGCTGCGGATGTCTTCCATCACGTCCGCCACGTCCCGGCGCAGACTGCGCAGCTCGGCCATCTCCGGGTGGTCGTCCAGCAGCCGGTCGATGCGGATGAGCAGCGAGAACAGACTTTGGCCGACCCCGTCGTGCAGTTCGCGCGAGATCCGTTTACGTTCTTCCTCCTGCACTTCGATGACGCGGGTCATCATCGTCTTCAGCTCCTGCTCCACCTGCTTCAGCTTCGTCACTTCGTTGCGGATGGACAGATACTGATACGGGCGCCCGTTTTCGTCCAGGAACGGCACGATCGTCGTGTTCACCCAGTAGTAGGTGCCGTCCTTCGCCCGGTTGCGGATGTCGCCGCGCCAGACTTCCCCCCGCGAGATCGTCCGCCACAGGTCGCGCATGAACGCCTTGTCATGATAGCCGGAGTTGACGATCCGGTGATCCTGGCCGATCAGCTCCTCGCGGCTGTATTTGGAGGTCTCGACGAACTTGTCGTTTACGTACTGGATGATGCCTTTCGCGTCCGTAATCGCCACGATCGACGATTCGTCGAGGGCGAATTTCACGTCCGCGAGCTGCTTGAGCGCCGTCTTGAGCTGCCTGCGCACTTCCTCGTCCGCGATGTGCGTCTCGATCTCGCGCAGCAGGCGGGCGGCAGCCTCCGCTTCCTGCTTGCCCAGCTTCGCGCCGACGGCATTATTCAAAGTTCAACAATCCTTTCTTGACCGCGAATTTGATCAGCTCGGGCCGCGTCTTGAGCCCCAGCTTCTCCATCAGGTTCGCCTTGTGCGTCTCGACCGTCTTGACACTGATGACCAGATTGTCGGCGATTTCCTTGTTCGAGTACCCCCGCGCGATCCAGCCGAGAATCTCCTTCTCCCGCTCCGACAGCGTGTCGTAGGCGTCCGGCGGCTCGGCGCCCGACTTCAGCCGGTTCAAATATTCGCTCATCAGCCGCTTCGTCGCCGTCGGGTACAGGTAGGCGTCCCCGGCCGCCACCGACCGGATGGCGGACACCAGCTCCTCGTGGGGCGCGTTCTTCAGAATGTAGCCCGACGCGCCGATCTGGATGGCCCGGAACAGATACTCGTCGTCGTCGTGCATCGTCAGGATGAGAATGTTCGTCTCCGGCAGCCGCTGCTTGAGCTCCGCGGTCGCGGCCAGGCCGTCCATGCCGTGCGGCATGCTGACGTCCATCAAGACAACATCGGGCTTCAGCTCCAGCGCCATCCGGATCGCTTCGCCGCCTTCCGACGCCTCGCCAACCACTTCGATGCCGTGCCTGCCGTCGAGCAGCATGCGCAGTCCCGAGCGGACCACCGCATGATCGTCGCACAGGAGCAGCTTCACCATCTTACGATTCCTCCGTCTTCCACGGCATGTTACCCGAATTGTAGCAGAAAGTGCAAAAATACCGCAACGACCGCTACCTTTTCGGCCAGCTTGCCGCCTCCATCGACAGCTCCCGCCACCATTCCTCCCGCGCGCCGAGCGCCTTGATGCCGCGCACCGCCCGGCCGATTTCCGCATCGGTGTAATCCTTCGTCAGCCGCCTGCCGAGCAGCATGACGCCGGATATATCGCATCCGGCCCTGACGGGCAGAAATACGGCGGCGGCCAGACCTTCGGCGAGCAGGATCGGGTCGTCGATCCGCGCCCGCTCCGCGCCGGGACTGCTCGGATCGAAGCAGACCGGCGTGCCGGAGCGGATCGCCAGGCCGAGCAGCCCGACGCTCGGCCGCTGCGTCATGTTCGGCGTCCGGCTGCTGACGCTGCCGACCACGACCCGCCATGTCACGCGCCGGCTGGCCGGATCCAGCAGCCCGAGTCCGGCGAAGTCGCTTTCGGTCTCGCGGCGCAGCTTTTTCACTTCGCGCAAAATCGCTTCCTTGGCGCTCTCCATTTTCCTCCCACCTTCCTGCCGCATGCCGGTCCGATCCCGGTTGTGATCTCTATGCTGTCGTTCACTGAAAATCCGCAAATCCAAACCGCACTCGGGGAATTCCCTGATGCCACTCTCGGGGCGCTCTCCCCGGACTGAGCCGATACAGCCAGCATACGCGATTTTGCGGCCCGAGTCTGTGATTTTCATCATCATCCAAATCCGGTTGGTCCCCGCCGAAAACTCCGTCGATTCCCCGATTACGCCGGCCCCGAAAACCTTGTATGCTTGGGATAAGCAGGATGCACGAGGAGGCGAACCGTCATGACGACAAAACAGATGACCGCATCCGCCGCATTCGGACAGCACGCCGTCTGCCGGCGGGAGCAAGGAAACAGCCCGTTTACGGAACGCCAATTCAAGGCACTGGAATCGATCATGCACATCCGGCGCTACGAAGCGGGCGCCTACCTGTTCTGGGAAGGAGAACCCGCCGAAGCCGTCTACTACATCCGCAAAGGCCATGTCAAGCTGCGCCGCACGACGGACGACGGCCGCGACCTGCTGCTGTCGATTCTGAAGCCGGGCGATTTCCTCGTCGATTTCGACGCCTGGGATCCGAATCACCGCAACAGCGGCCAGGCGATGGACGATGTCGAAGCCGGCATCATTCCGCTGCCGGACCTGGAACTGCTGCTCAGCAAGGACGGCGAGCTGGCGTTCCGGTTCGCGATGTGGATGAGCATGCTGCGCCGCAGGAGCGAATCGAAACTGTGCGATCTCATCATGCTCGGCAAGCCGGGCGCCCTCGCCTCGACGCTGATCCGCCTGACGAACAGCTTCGGCGTCGCGCAGCCGGACGGCATCCTCATCCGGCTGAAGCTGACGAACACGGAGCTGGCCGAACTGGTCGGGACGACACGCGAGAGCATCAACCGAATGCTGAACACGATGAAGAACGAAGGCATCATCGACATGGCGCCCGGCGGCAGGCTGCGCGTGCTGCAGCTCGACAAGCTGCGGCAGATGGCCGGCTGTCCCGAATGTCCGGCTTGCCCGAAGGAGATTTGCAGCATCTGAGGCCGATGCGCCGG
>Ga0310833_100087_pt1 | contig 122683 bp, 121 predicted proteins | sample SM_ome_FD_201312 | JGI IMG/M metagenome (GOLD analysis project Ga0310833, IMG submission 201312) | Sorghum-adapted microbial communities enriched on stacked mutant (SM) sorghum from Joint BioEnergy Institute, Emeryville, California... ...
TGAAATAGCCGTTCAGCTCCTCGTCCCAGTCGCTGAGCGCCGGGCCGTAGTGGATATAGTTGTCGAAGCCGATGAACCGGGTGTCGGCGGTCGCGGTCAGGGATGCGTTGGTGAGGCTGAGATAGACGGTACGCAGGAGCGGCCATCCCGCGACCAGCGTCAGGACCACGATCATGGGGGCAAGGAACATCCAGGCCGACCGGACGCGACGCCGCGAGGTGCGCGACAGGGTAGCGCTCGATATGCCCATCGCTTCGTCTCCGCTTCCGGATCCGGCCCGGCCGGCCCGCGCCCGGCCCGGCTACCAGCGGCCTCCGCGGCTCAGGCGAATCAGGTCGCGCTCGAGCGCGGCGAGGTTGCTGGCCGCGTCGCCGTTGCCCGACAGGGTGGCGTGGACGGCATTCCAGAAGGCGGAGGACGCCTCGTTGTATTTTCCGCCGGTGACGCCGGAGGGGCGGGCGATCGCGTTGACGAAGGTCTCCTTCAGCTCGCCCATGAACGGATTGGCGGCGAGAATCTCCGGGTCGTCGTAGAGCGCTGAGAGCGTCGGGTTGAAGGAGCCTTCGATCGCCCGCCGCTTCTGCTCCGCGAAGCCGGTCAGGTAGCGGACCAGGTCGACCGCGACCTCCACATTGTCGGAATATTTCGAGACGGCGAGCTGCCAGCCGCCCAGCACGCCCGTGGACTTGCCGTCCTCGCCTCCTTTCGGCAGCGACAGAACGCCGACCTTGCCGTTGACGGGGCTATCCGGAGAGTTGGACAACGCCCAGGCGTAGGGCCAGTTGCGCATGAACGCGGCATTGCCCGATTGGAAAACGCCGCGCGCCGCCTCTTCGTCATAGTTCAGGACGCCGTCCGGCGAGATGTCGCCGACCCAGGACGCGGCAAGGTCGACGGCCTCGATCGCACGCGGATTGTTGATCGTGATCTTGCCGTCCTCGCCGACGATGGTGCCGCCGTTGAAGCTGCTGATCCATTCCAGGGCGTTGCAGGTCAGTCCCTCATAGGCGCGGCCCTGCCAGACATAGCCCCAGAACCGGTCGTTGCCCTCGGCGCGTTCGCCCTCCTGGATAGTGCGGGCGGCCTCGACCATGTCCGCCCAGGTCAGGGGCGGCTCCAGTCCGTATTTCTGCAGGAGGTCGGCGCGGTAATAGAGCAGCCCGGCATCGATGAACCACGGCATCGCCACCAGCCGCCCGTCGACGGTATTGTTGGCGATCAGCTGCTGGAAATGCCCGGCCGTCACCTGTTCGTCGAAATATTCCTTGAGGTCGACGAGATGGTCTCCCAGTAGTCCGGGCCAGACCACGTCGACCTGCAGGACATCGATGTTGCCGACGCCTGCGCCCAGATTCTGCTGGTAGAGCGCCAGCCTTTCGGTCGACGAGTTCGGGGTGGACACGATCTCGACGGTGTTTCCGGTCTCTCGCGCCCAGGCCTCGGCATCCTCGCTGCAGAACTGCAGTTCGGCCCCGACCGCGCCGCAGGAGATCGCGATCGAGACCCCCTGGGCAAGGACAGGGGACGCCAGGGCCAGTGCGGAAGCTGCCGGAAGCAGTGCGCCGAAAAGCCGCATCTTCATGTTCCCTCCCGTTGGGCCTTTTCTTGGAGTGCCGGCGGCAGGCACTCGCCATTGTGAAATAATGCGGAAGATATCGAATTGGCGAAGCAATAACCATTAACGCATTGAGAAAATATTGTTCCCGCCGTTGGATCGGATCAGGAAGCCTGGGGATCGGTTTCAGAGCGCGAGATTGACAATCATTCTCATTATCAATACCGTCCCGGCAACCTTGGTTCCCGCCTCGCTGGTCGTTCCATGTACATCTGCATCTGCAATGCCCTGACCGATAAGCAGATCCGCTCGATGCTGGGCGAGGCGGCAGGTTCAACGGCCAAGGTCTATGCCAGCTTCGGCTGCCGGCCCCAGTGCGGGAAATGCGTACCTTACGTCCGCAACATGGTGCGCCAACACTGCGCCTGCGCCGCCGAGGCGGAGGCCGAAGTACCGCTGATGGCGGCGGAGTGAGGCGCGGCAGCGATCAGGCTGCCATGATCTTCCCGGCACGGCGGTGGCGACGGAAGCGTTCCTCCGCGATCCGGTCGGCGGCGGCATTCGTCGGGATGCCCTGGCGATCCGCCCTGGCGAAGATATCCATCAACGTATCGTAGATCCCTTCGATCCGGCGCCTGACGGCAGTTGCATCGTAGGTGCCGAGTTCGGCCGCGACATTCATCAGCCCGCCGGCATTGACGACGTAATCGGGTGCGTAGAGGACGCCGCGCTGCCGCAGCACGGCACCGTGCCGTCCTTCGGCCAGCTGGTTGTTGGCCGAGCCGGCAACGATGCGGGCCTTCAGGGCCGGGATCGTGCGGTCGTTGATGACGGCGCCCAGCGCACAGGGGGCGAAGACGTCGACATCCGCCGTATGGATTTCGTCTACGGCAATCGCCTCGGCGCCGAAGGTCCGGACGGCGCGCTCCACGATCTCCGGGCGTATGTCGCTCACGATCAGCCGGGCTCCCGCCTCGGCCAGGAGCCTCGCCAGATGCCAGCCGACATGCCCCAGCCCCTGGATGGCGACCCGGGCTCCCCGCAGCCCGTCGGCGCGGCCGAGGTGGTCGAGCGCCGCCCTGATGCCCACGAGGCAGCCATAGGCGGTGAAGGGGGAGGGGTCGCCGCTGCCGCCCCGGTCGGCAGGACGGCCGACGACATGGGCCGTCTCGGTGCAGATCGCCGCCATGTCCTCGACCGAGGTGCCGACATCCTCGGCGACGATGTAGCGCCCTCTGAGGCGCTCGACCGCGCGGCCCATTGCCCGCATCAGTTCGGGTGTCTTCTGGCTGCGGGCGTCCCCGATGATCACCGACTTGCCGCCGCCGAGCGGCAGCCGCGAGATGGCGGCCTTGTAGGTCATGCCGCGCGACAAGCGCAGGACGTCGCGAAGCGCCTCGCTCTCAGTGGCGTAGTTCCACATGCGGCAGCCCCCGAGCGCCGGTCCGTTGCTGGTGTCGTGGATCGCGATAATGGCCTTCAGGCCCGTATCGGGATCCGAAGCGAAGACGACCTGCTCGTGACCGTCGAAATCCTCGCTGTCGAAAACAAACATCGGCACGCCCTCTCTTGTTGCGCTTCAGCAGTAAAGAGGCAAGATGGATTTGATGTTTCCGTGAGATGCTCCCGCTAATTCAGATGACGGTCAATCTGTATTGCCGGTGTCATAAGAAAATCGACGAGTGGTTTCTTATACGCAGGGGATTTCGTATTAAAATCGCGCGCTACCGATCCTTTCCGCAAGGAAGTTGCCCATCACTTTTTCTCACTAAGCCCTGCGAGGCGCCGCTTGATCGCAGTCGCTGCGGGTGCTAGCGAGAGCGGAGGTAGGAATTCGGGAGGAAGCCTTGGCCCGCCCCATCATCATCGACACGGATCCCGGTCAGGACGACGCGATCGCGATCCTTTTGGCCCTGGCGTCGCCGGAACTCGACGTGCTCGGGATCACGGCCGTGGCAGGCAATGTGCCGCTGCCGCTCACGGAAAAGAATGCACGCAAGATCTGCGAGCTGGCCGGCCGGGCCGACATGAAGGTCTTCGCGGGCTGTTCGCGGCCGCTCGTGCGCCCGCTGCACACGGCCGAGCAGGTGCATGGCCCTTCCGGCCTGGACGGCCCCGAATTGCCCGAACCGACCATGCCGTTGCAGAAGCAGCACGCCGTCGACTGGATCGTCGACACCCTGATGGCGGCGCCCGACGGAGAAATCACGCTCTGCCCGCTCGGTCCACTCACCAACATCGCCATGGCGATCGTCAAGGAACCCCGGATCCTACCCAAGATCCGGGAGATCGTCCTGATGGGTGGCGGCTTCTTTGAAGGCGGCAACTCGACCCCGACGGCCGAGTTCAACATCCTGGTCGATCCCCATGCCGCCCATGTCGTGTTCACGAGCGGCGTGAAGCTCACGATGCTGCCGCTCGATGTGACGCACCGGGCGCTGATGAGCCATGAATGGATCGAAAAGCTGCGCGGGCTGGGCACCCCCGTCGGGGTCGCCAGCGCGGAGATGCTGGCCTTCTACGAGCGCTTCGACATGGAGAAGTACGGCGAGGCCGGGGGGCCGCTGCACGATCCCTGCGTCATCGCTTTCCTGCTCAGGCCGGAGCTGTTCGGCGGCCGCGACTGCAATGTCCGGATCGAGATCGCCTCGGAGACCACGATGGGCATGACCGTCGTCGACTGGTGGGGCGTGACCGGGCTGCCCAGGAACTGCCACGTGGTCCGCACGATCGACGCGCAGGGCTTCTACGACCTCATTCTGGAGCGGCTTTCCCGGTACTGAGCGGCCGCCTGGGCACAGGAACTTTTGGCACTCCGCCCGGTTGAACGAACGGATCCTCGGCCGATCGGCCGAGGGGGCGGAATCGGGAGAGTTCAAATGGTCCATGTGTCCGCGCGTATGGCCGTTCTTGGAACGGCGCTCGTCCTGCCCCTGGCGGCGCCCGTCCTGGCCCAGGATGCGGAATCCCTGAACAGGCAGGCATTGCAGGAGATCCGGCAGGGCGGAGCGGTGCTCCCGGGCGGCAGCCCCGGGGGCGCTGCGGGCGTCATGCCGGGCCAGATGCCTGCTCAGACATCCGTCGGGGACATGGCGACCTTCACGGATGCCGCCGGCAACCGCTATGTGCGCGCGCAGGACTACGACCGCGCGATGTCGCCGGCCGGCGCCACCGGCGCCGGCGGGACCTATGAGACCTATACCGATGCCCAGGGCATCAGCTATTACCGATTGGATGCCCAGGGGCGGCCGGTGCAGCGGACGCCGGCCGCCGTCGGCGCAGCGACGGGAGCGGGCGGCGCAGGCGGCGCTTTCGCCCCGGCGACCGCGTCCCCGACCACCGCGCCGCCGGCGGCCATGCAGGGACCCGCGCCGGGCACGCCGGGCGGCGGTCCGGCGACCGTGAACGAGGCGGGGCATATCGTCTATCTGGACGGGACCGGTCGTCGCTTCATACGGGTCGATTCCCGCAACCGGGTGATCGGCGTGCCGGCCGACAGTCCGCTCGCGAACATGTCGCTCGACACCTATCCGCTTTACGAGGACGCGGTCGGCAACCGCTATGTCGAGGTGGATCGCAACTTTCAGCCGATGATGGCGACCAAGATCACGACGATCGTTCCCAGATAGGAAGCGGGGTCGTCCGTTCGCCGAGCCCGTCCGATCCCGCGCGGCGGATCGGCCAAGTCGGTCTTTCGGGCAATGGCCTGTCGGCTGAGGGAGGCCTAGGCTATCGGAGGCGCCGGACAGGGGATGGAGCGACGGCCGGCCGCCGGTTGCGGCGGCCCGGGAGCCGTGGCAAAGGGCTCTCCCAATCGGGACCGACCGGGGCTTCAAACTCCCTGGCACCGGTCCCAATTGGGTAAGACGGACGACGGATATGGCTGACAAGGACGATCGGCTACCCGCAACCAGGACGAGCCAGGCCGAGGTCGACGCCTTCCTGGCCAAGCTGGCGGCTGCGCCTGCGCCTCGGCAGGCCGGACGCGGCCGTCTCCTGTTCGCGCTCGACGCGACCGCCAGCCGCCAGCCGACGTGGGACCGTGCTTGCCACATCCAGGCGGAGATGTTCGAGGCGACGGACTCGCTGGGCGGGCTGGAAATCCAGCTCGTGTTCTATCGCGGCTTTCGGGAATGCAAGGCCAGCCCCTGGGTCTCCAGTTCGCGGGAGCTCCTGAAACGGATGGCCGGGGTGCAGTGCATCGCCGGGCAGACCCAGATCGAGCGCGTCCTGACCCATGCCGCGCGGGAGGCCCGAAAGCAGCCCGTGAACGCCTTGGTCTTCGTCGGCGACGCCTTCGAGGAGGACATCGATGCCGTCGGGCAGAAGGCGGGCGAACTCGGGCTTCTCGGCGTTCCGGCCTTCGTCTTTCACGAGGGCGGCGATCCGATCGCCGAGCGGGCGTTCCGGCAGATCGCCAGGCTGACGAAGGGGGCGTATTGTCCGTTCGACGCCTCGAGCGCGCGTCAGTTGAAGGAGCTGATGGGCGCCGTGGCCGTCTACGCGGCTGGCGGCCGGCAGGCGCTCGAAGACTATGGCCGCCGTCGCGGAGGGGAGGCGCTCCGACTGACTCATCAGCTCGGCAGGTCGTGAGATGCTGCCATTCCTGATTCTTGGCATCTGCGTCCTCGCCGGTGCCTATCTTCTTGGCCGGTGGTTCGTAAGCGCCGATCCGAAGGCGCTGGTCCGGTCGCTCAAGATCGTGGGCGTCGTGGTCGCGGTATGCATCGTCTTCGTACTGGCGGTGTCCGGCCGGCTCGGGGTCGCGATCGCGGCCGCGGGCGTGCTGCTGCCGATCGTGATGCGCTGGCGGGCGCTCGCCAACCGGGTGAAGGCGGCGCGGGGGCCCAGCTCCGGGCTGCAGTCGACCCTGAGGACCGCCTATCTCGACGTCGCCCTGGATCACGACTCCGGCGCGATCAGCGGAACGGTCCTGAGCGGCATCTTCGCCGGGCGGCCGCTATCCGAACTGTCGATGGACGAGTTGAAGCGGCTGCACGAGGAATGTCTTCGCGCCGATCCGCAGTCGGCGCCGATCGTGGCCGCCTTCCTGGACCGGACCTTCGGCAGTACCTGGCGGGACGAGCCGCGGGACGAGGGCGCCCGGGGCCGGTCGAACGGTCCGATGACGCGGGAGGAGGCGTTCCGGGTCCTCGGCCTCTCGCCCGAGGCGAGCGAGCAGGAGATCCGCGAGGCCCATCATCGGCTGATGAAGAAGCTGCACCCCGATCAGGGCGGTTCAGATTATCTTGCGGCGAAACTGAACGAGGCGAAGGACGTTTTGCTTGGTTAACGACATCTAAATGCCATATGGATGCCCAAGGATGAAGCCTAACTAAGCCTACGCCCGTTTTGCATCGGCACGATCCGCCAATAGGAGCGGACAGCCGATGTTTCGGGTATCCCTGATCCCCCAACCTACCAGGACGCTCTTAAGCGATGGCAAATCACGTTAGGAAGGCTGTCTTCCCGGTCGCAGGCCTTGGTACCCGATCCCTTCCGGCAACGAAGGCCGTGCCGAAAGAGATGCTCACGGTCGTCGACAAGCCCGTCATCCAATATGCGGTAGAGGAGGCAAAGGCCGCCGGAATCGAAGAGTTCATCTTCGTCACGAGCCGCGGCAAGAGCGCTCTCGAAGACCATTTCGACCGGAACTTCGAGCTCTACGACGTGCTGACGCAGCGCAGTAAGACGGCCGAGCTCGAGGCCGTGCGGGAGGCCGAACTGCCGGTCGGTCAGTTCTCCTTCGTCCGCCAGCCGGAGCCGCTGGGACTAGGGCATGCCGTATGGTGCGCCCGGCACATCGTCGGCAACGAACCCTTCGCCGTGTTGCTTCCGGACGAGGTCTTCAAGGCGGATCCGGGCGTGCTCGCGCAGATGGTGGCGGCCTATGGGCAGGTGGGCGGCAACCTGATCGCGGTCCGCGAGGTTGCGCCGGAACTCACGGCCAAGTACGGCATCCTGGATGTCGAGCACGACGACGGCCGTCTGGCCGCCGTAAAGGGCCTCGTGGAAAAGCCGAAGCCGGAGGAGGCACCGTCCAATCTATCGATCGTCGGGCGCTACATCCTGCAGCCCGAGGTGTTCGAGTTCCTGGACCGTCAGGAACGCGGGGCGGGGAACGAGATCCAACTGACTGACGCAATGGCTAGGCTGATCGGCCGCCAGCCCTTTCATGGTATCCGGTTCGAAGGCGATCGCTATGATTGCGGGGACAAGATCGGATTCGTGGCGGCCAATGTGGCCTTCGCCTTGTCGCGCCCGGAGCTGGCCGACAAGCTGAGGGAAAGCCTGGAGGCCGTCATCTGACGCCCTGAAGGGCGGCGGAGCGTCCGGCGGCGCTCTCGTCGGCAAAGGAGACCTAGGAATTGCGGATAGCGATGATTGGCACCGGCTATGTAGGCCTGGTGTCGGGGGCGTGCTTCTCGGAATTCGGCGTCGAGACCTTTTGCGTCGACAAGAACGAGGAGAAGATCGCCCAGCTCAACGAGGGCCGGATCCCGATCTTCGAGCCGGGCTTGGCCGACCTCGTCCAGAAGAACCGGGCCGCCGGCCGCCTGTTCTTCACGACCGATCTCAAGGCCGCGGTGAAGAATGCGGATGCGGTGTTCATCGCGGTCGGTACCCCGTCGCGCCGCGGTGACGGCCATGCCGACCTGTCCTATGTCTTCGCGGCGGCCGAGGAGATCGCCCACGCCCTGTCGGGATATACGGTCGTCGTGACCAAATCGACGGTGCCGGTCGGTACCGGACGGCGCGTGGCCGAGATCATCCGCCGGGTCCGGCCCGATGCCGATTTCGACGTCGCCTCGAATCCGGAATTCCTGCGCGAAGGGTCCGCGATCGGCGATTTCATGCGGCCGGACCGGGTCGTCATCGGCTGCGAAAGCGACAGCGCCGCAACCATCATGCGGGCGCTGTACCGGCCCCTCTACCTGATCGAGACACCGATCGTGATGACGACGCTCGAGACGGCCGAGCTGGCGAAATACGCCGCCAACAGCTTCCTCGCGATGAAGATCACCTTCATCAACGAGGTCGCGAATTTCTGCGAGCGGGTGGGGGCGGACGTTCACGACGTCGCCCGCGCGATCGGCCTCGACGGGCGAATCGGGTCGAAGTTCCTTCACCCCGGCCCCGGCTTCGGTGGATCCTGCTTTCCCAAGGACACCCTGGCCTTCGTGCGGTCCGGCGCCGATGCGGGCGTGCCGCAGCGCCTGATCGAGACGGTGATCGAACTGAACGACCGCCGGAAGGAGGAGATGGCCGGCCGGATCATCGACGCCTGTGGCGGATCGGTCGAGGGCAAGACCGTCGCCATCCTGGGCCTGACCTTCAAGCCGAACACCGACGACATGCGCGACAGCCCCAGCCTGTCGGTCGTTCCTGCCCTGCAGCGCGCCGGCGCGCGGATCAGGGCCTATGATCCGGAGGGGATGAAGGAAGCGGCGACAATCCTAACGGAGGTCGAATATTGCAAGGACGCCTACGACGCGATAGACGGCGCCGATTGTGTCGCCATCCTGACCGAATGGAACGAGTTCCGGGCCCTCAACCTCCAACGGGTTCGCTCGCTGCTCAACCGGCCGGTCATGGTCGATCTGCGCAACATCTATAAACCCGGGGACATGGCGGCAGCCGGCTTCGACTATTTCAGCATCGGGCGCCCCAACGTCCGCCCGGCGCAGCAAGCGGCGCCACGTCCCGTTCTGATCGCGGAAGGCAACTGAGATCATGAATACCGCCCACGTTTTCGACCCTACCGTTCTGCGCGAATACGACATCCGCGGCATCGTCGGGAAAACGCTGACCCCCGCCGATGCCTGCGCCGTCGGCCGGGCCTTCGGCACCATGGTGGCCCGTGACGGCGGGAAGGTCGTCTGCGTCGGCTATGACGGACGGCTGAGCTCGCCGGAGCTGGAAGAGGCCATGGTCGAAGGGCTGGTCTCGACCGGGCTCGAGGTGGAGCGGATCGGTCTCGGTCCCACGCCGATGCTCTATTTCGCCGTGAAGCATCTGAACGCGGCCGCCGGTGTGATGATCACCGGCTCCCACAATCCGCCGGAATACAACGGCATCAAGATGACTCTGAACAAGGGGCCAGTCTACGGTGCCCAGATCCAGGAAATCGGCCGCATCGCCGCGGCCGGCGAGTTCGTCACGGGGAGCGGCACGGCGCGCAGCCGTGCGATCGCCGACGCCTATGTCGACCGGCTGCTGGCCGATTACGACGGCCCGCGCGACCTGACCATCGCCTGGGACGCCGGCAACGGCGCGACCGGCGAGATCTTGCGTGCCCTGACCAGCCGGCTGCCAGGACGCCACATCCTGCTGTTCGACGAAATCGACGGGCGGTTCCCCAATCACCATCCCGACCCGACCATTCCCGAGAACCTGGTCCAGCTCCAGAAGGCTGTCGCGGAGAACGGCTGCGATCTCGGCATCGCTTTCGACGGGGACGGCGACCGGATCGGTGCAATCGACGAGAAGGGCCGGATCATCTGGGGCGACCAGCTGATCGCGATCTACTCTGCCGAAGTCCTCAAGGAGCATCCGGGCGCGATCATCATCGCCGACGTGAAGGCAAGCCAGACCCTGTACGACGAGATCGCCCGTCTGGGCGGCGAACCGCTGATGTGGAAGACCGGCCATTCGCTGCTCAAGGCCAAGATGGCCGAAGTCGGTTCGCCGCTGGCCGGCGAGATGTCGGGCCACATCTTCTTCGCCGACAAGTATTACGGCTTCGACGATGCGCTCTATTGCGGCGTCCGGCTGGCGGCGCTGACTTCCAAGTCCGACCAGCCGCTGTCCGCGCTGCGCGACCGCCTGCCCCAGGTCCTGAACACCCCGGAAGTCCGCTTCCAGGTCGACGAGACGCGGAAATTCGCCGTCGTCGAGGAAATCAAGGACCGGCTTGTCGCCGCCGGCGCCAAGGTCAACGCGATCGACGGCGTGCGCGTCCAGACCGAGGACGGCTGGTGGCTCCTTCGGGCGTCGAACACCCAGGACGTGCTGGTGGCGCGCGCCGAAAGCGGCACCGAGGACGGGCTCGAGCGGCTGAAGGCCCAGATCGTCGACCAGCTGGAGAAAAGCGGAATTCCGCGGCCCAGCTTCACGGGCGGCGGCCACTGACCGCCGCGACGGTTCCCGAATTCCACGCGATGCATTGCTGGCCGTCGCCGCCCGAGCGGCCGGCCGGCCGTTCCGAAGGAGGCCAAGAATGCCCGATACCCTGCTTTCCGCCGTCCGTGAGCAACTCCCGATCGCCCTTGGCGGGTTCGATCCGCGCAAGGGCCGCACGGGGCTCGTGATCGTCGACGAGGTCAACGGCTTCGCGACGGTCGGCGCCGGCAATCTAGCCCCGAAGGTGCCGAACGATCAGGTCTCCCGCATGGTTTCGGAGACCGACCGGCTGGCACGGATCTTCGAAGAGGAGGGCTGGCCGATCCTCGCCTTCCTCGACAGCCACGTTCCGGGCAAGCCGGAGCCGCCCTATCCGCCCCATTGCGAGATGGGTTCGGGCGAAGAGAATTTGGTGCCGGCCCTCGAATGGCTGGAAGACGCCCGGCATGCGACCCTCGTCCGGAAGGACTGCATCAACGGCTTCGTGGGCGCGATCGAGCCGGACGGCACCAATCGCGTCGTCGAGTGGGTCAAGGCCAATCGGCTGGAAGCGCTGCTCGTGGTCGGCATCTGCACCGACATCTGCGTCATGGACTTCGTCCTGACCATGCTGTCGGCCCGCAATCACGGGATGATGCCGACGCTGAAGGACATCGTCGTCTACGAGGCGGGGTGCTCGACCTATGACCTGCCGCGGTCTGTGGCCGAGGATCTTCGGCTGCCGTCGACCGCCGCCCATCCGCAGATGCTGACCCATCACCTGGGCCTCTATTTCATGGCCTCGCGCGGGGCGGTCCTGGCCGGTGAAGTGACGCTCTAGGCCGGGGGGTCCGGTCCCGTCGCGAATTGGGCTGCGTGACGGGACCGATTTGACTAAAATCAATGTCCGCTGAGGCCGGCCCGGCTTCAGTGCCACCCGTAATGTCGACAGCGACAGGGGGAGCATCATGAAAGCGATTTTGGCCCATATCACCGGTGGCGACGCCGATGCAGGCGTGCTGGAAAGCGCCCATGCCGTCGCCCGGATGTTCGACGGCCACGTCGAAGCGCTGCATACCCGTCTCGATCCGTCGGAGACCGGCTTCTTCTTCGGCGGAGAAGCGCTCGCGGCCAGCGTGCCCGTGCTGATGGAGGCGATCGAGCGCGATGCCGAGGAGCTCTCCCGCAGGGCGCGGGCGCATTACGACCAGTGGCGTACGACCCACGCCCTTCGCGTCGTCCAGCATCCGGCGGAGGAGCCAGGGGTCACTGTTTCCTGGCAGGAGACGGTCGGCATGCCGCAACGCGCGCTTGCCCGGGCAGGCCGGCTCGCCGACCTGATCGTCACCTCGCGCCTCACCGACGAGCCGTCCGGGCAGACCCGGGCCGAGTTGGAGACCCTGCTGCTCGAGACCGGCCGTCCGGTGATGCTGGTCCCGCAGGGCGGACGGGTGTCGACCCTGAAGAGAGCGGTCGTCGCCTGGAACGGCAGCATCGAGGCGTCGAGAGCACTCGCCTTCGCCAAGCCCCTGCTGGCCTCGACCGAGGACGTGGTCGTCGCGACCGCGACCGAGCGCGGGATCGAGGCGTGCGATCCGGAACCGGTGATCCGCTATCTGGGCTTCAACGGGATCGGAGCCCGTTCCGTCGTGATCGACGCGACCGGCGGGCTGGGCGCCCGGCTTCTGGAGATGGCGAAGTCCAGCGAGGCCGATTTCGTCGTCATGGGCGCCTATACGCGAAGCCGGGTCCGGCAGCTGATCTATGGCAGCATGACCCGCCACGTCCTTGCCCATGCCGACCTGCCGGTGATGCTCGCGCACTGATCGGCGGGACGGGCAGGGACCGTCAGGAGGCGCCGATTCCGGCGGCCGTCCCGTTACGGGTGAAGCGGCCGGGGGCGAGCGCGTCGGCCGTGATGCCCAGCCCCTGCAGATCGTCCGGGACGGCGTCGCCGAGCAGCAGCGCGGCGGCCAGGCGCGCCATCGCCGGCGCGGTCTGGAAACCGTAGCCGCCCTGGCCGGCCAGCCAGAAGAAGCCGGGAAGATCGTCGTCGAAGCCGACGACCGGAGTCTTGTCGGCGGCGAAGGTCCGCAGGCCCGCCCAGCGGTGGCTGACGCGACGGACGGCCAGGGTGGTCGCCCGTTCCAGCCGGTCGGCGGCGATGGCCACGTCGAGTTCTTCCGGTTGCGCGTCGCAGGGTTCGGTCGGCGTCTCGTCCGCGGGGGACAGCAGCAGCTTGCCGGCGTCCGGCTTGAAATAGAAGGTCTCGCGCGTGTCGACCACGAGCGGCCAGTCGTCGACGGCATGCCCCTGGGCATCGATCAGGCAGGCCGTGCGCCGCTTGGGCGTGAGCCCGACGGCATGCGCCCCGGCCAGCGCGGCGATGCGGTCGGCCCAGGCGCCGGCCGCGTTGACGACGATCCCGGCCTCGACCGTTCCCGCCCGGGTCTCGACGCGCCATCCGCCGGCCGTCCGGGACAGGCCCGTCACCTCGGCATCCGTCAGGACGTCGCCACCTTCCCGGCGCAGGCCGCGAAGGAAGCCCTGTAGAACGACATTGGTATCGATGTCCCGGGCCTCCGGCTCGATCACCGCGCCCGTGACCCGTTCGGGCCGGAGGATCGGCACTCGGGCCAGGACCTCATCGGGCGTGAGCCGCCGGACGCCCGGCGAGAGCGCCGACACCTCTTCCGCCAGCCGGTCGAGCATTGCCGGATCCTCGTCCAGCCCGACCATCATGGTTCCGCGCGGCCCGGTGAGGGCATATCCGTCGAAATCCCGGGGCGGTCGGAAATAGAAGTCCCGGCTTCCGCTGGACAGGGCCCGCACCACCGCATTGCCGTAGGTTTCTGAGAACTGTGCCGCGGACCGGCCGCTTGCGTGGTAGCCGGGCTGCGCCTCCCGCTCCAGCACGAGAACCCGCCGCTGGGGCGCGATCGCCCAGGCCAGGGAGGCGCCGGCAACCCCGGCGCCGATGACGGCAATGTCGGCGACCTGCATCGGATCGTCCTTCGTTCAGTATCGCAAAGCGGCCCGGTCGGGGGCCTCTGTCACGCGCCCAGATAGGCGCGGCGGACCCCGTCATTGGCCAGAAGATTGGGCCCGGTATCGCTCAGCACCATGCGGCCGTTCTCGAGAACATAGCCGCGGTCGGCGATCTGCAGCGCCTGGTGGGCGTTCTGCTCGACCAGGAACACGGTCACGCCTTCCTCGCGGATCGTCCGGATGATGTCGAAGATCTGGGAGATGATCATCGGGGCGAGCCCGAGCGTCGGTTCGTCCAGCAGCAGGAGGCGCGGCCGGCTCATCAGCGAGCGGCCGATCGCCAGCATCTGCTGCTCGCCGCCCGACATGGTGCCGCCGCGCTGGCTGGACCGCTCCCTCAGGCGGGGGAAAAGGGTGAAGACGTGCTCCAGCCCCTCTTCGATCTCCCGCCGGGAGGCATAGAAGGCCCCCATCTGGAGATTTTCGGTGACGGTCAGCTCGGGGAAGATCCGCCGCCCTTCCGGCGAGACCGCGAGCCCCCGGCGCATGATCTCGTGGGTCGGCAGGTGGGTGATGTCCTCGCCTTCGAAGATGACGCGGCCGCTGCTGGCCTGGGGCGAGCCGCAGATGGTCATGAGAAGCGTGGTCTTGCCGGCGCCGTTGGCGCCGATCAACGTCACGATTTCTCCCTTCCGGACCTCGATCGAGACGCCCTGCAGGGCCTCGACGGCCCCGTAATGGGTGTGCACCCGTTCGAGCACCAGCATCAGCTTTCTCCCAGATACGCCTTGATCACCCGCTCGTCGGCCCGGACACGTTCCGGAATATCGGTCGTGATCTGCTTGCCGTGATCCATGACGAGAATGCGGTCCGACACGCCCATGACGAGGCCCATGTCGTGCTCGATCAGCAGCACGGCCACGCCATGATCGCGCCGAAGCTCGTCGATCAGGAGCTGAAGTTCGCGCTTTTCCTGGGGGTTGAGACCCGCCGCCGGTTCGTCCAGCAGCAGGAGCCTCGGTTCCGTGATCATGCAGCGGGCGATCTCCAGCCGCCGCTGATGGCCGTAGGCCAAGGTTCCCGCGGGCCGGTTGGCGAAGGCCCTGAGGCCCACCCGATCCAGCCAGAAGGCGGCGCGCTGGAGCGCTTCCTGTTCGGACCGGCGGAAGCCGGGCGTCTTGAGCAGTCCCGAAACGAGGCCAGTCTTAAGCTGCCGGTGCTGCGCGACCAGCAGGTTCTCGACGGCGGTCAGCTGCTTGAACAGGCGGATGTTCTGGAAGGTGCGGACCAGACCGCGGCGGGCCACCTGATGGCTGGGCTTGCCGGTGATCCGCTCCCCGTCCAGGACGATCTCTCCGGCAAGAGGCTTGTAGAAGCCGGAGACGCAGTTGAAGACGGTGGTCTTGCCCGCCCCGTTCGGGCCGATGATGGCGAAGATCTCGTCCCGCTTGACCGTGAACTCGACGTTGTCGACAGCGACCAGCCCGCCGAACCCCATGCGCAGGCCGGTGACTTCGAGAAGGGCCGAACTCATGTGGGCAACTCCACCTGGGGGCGGGTGGCCGGCAGCAGGCCCTGCGGTCGCCAGATCATCATAAGCACCATGACAAGCCCGAAGATCAGCATGCGGTACTCGGCAAGGCCGCGCGCGATCTCGGGCAGAACGGTGATGAGGATGGCGGCCAGCACGACGCCGAGCTGGGATCCCATGCCGCCCAGGACGACGACGGCAAGGATCAGCGCGGATTCGATGAAGGTGAAGGATTCGGGATTGACCAGCCCCTGGCGGGCGGCGAAGAAGCTGCCGGCAAGGCCGGCGAAGGTCGCCCCGAGGGTGAAGGCGGAAAGCTTGACCGCCGTCGGATTGAGGCCCAGGGACCGGCAGGCGATCTCGTCCTCGCGCAGCGCCTCCCAGGCCCGGCCGATCGGCATCCGGATGAGCCGGTTGGACACGAACCAGGTGAAGACGGCGAGGATCAGCGCCAGCAGGTACATGTAGATGACCATGTGCTGGCTCTGGTAGCTGAGGCCCAGAAGCTCGTGGAAGGTCGTGCCTCCCTCGGTCGAGGCCCGGCGGGTCATCTCGATGCCGAACACGGTCGGCTTCGGGATGCCCGAGATGCCGTCGGGGCCGCCCGTCAGCTCGGTCATGTTGTTCAGCATCAGCCGGATGATCTCGCCGAAGCCGAGAGTGACGATCGCCAGATAATCGCCCCGCAGGCGCAGAACCGGGAAGCCCAGCAGGAAGCCGGCCAGCGCGGCCATGGCCGCTGCGACCGGCAGGCTTTCCCAGAAGCCGAAGCCGAAATAGTTGTAGAGAAGGGCGTAGGTGTAGCCGCCGATCGCATAGAAGCCGACATAGCCGAGATCGAGCAGCCCGGCGAAGCCGACGACGATGTTGAGGCCGAGGCCCAGGACGACATAGATCAGTGCGAGGGTCGCCAGGTCGACGGCGCCCCGGGATCCGAAAAAGGGCCAGGCGAAGCCGATCGCCAGCAGGACGAGCATGCCGATCCGCTGCTGGCGCGGCTGCAGCTGCGGCCAGGCCGGCAGGCGGATGGCCGTCCGTCCGTTCCGGAACAGGTAGGGATGCAGGAGCTGGATCAGGAAGACGGCCGCGGAAGCCAGCACGACCTTGTCCCAGTGCGGGATCAGGGTCAGTTCGAAATTCTGCCGCTGCAGCTGCAGGCCGATGATGGGCGTTACCAGAACGGCGGTCAGAAGCGCCGCTATGGCCGCGTTCTTCAGGTTCTGAGACATCAGACTTTTTCCAGGCGGGATTTGCCGAGAAGTCCGGTCGGCCAGAAGAGCAGCACCAGGACGAGCAGGCTGAAGGCGACGACGTCCTTGTATTGCGAGGGCATGTATCCGGCGGCAAAGGTTTCGGCTAGGCCGAGCACGATGCCGCCGAGCATGGCGCCCGGAATGCTGCCGATGCCGCCCAGGACGGCGGCCGTGAACGCCTTCAACCCGGCGATGAAGCCGATGAAGGGGCTGAGCCGTCCGACCGAGAGGCCGATCAGCATGCCGCCCACGGCGGCGAGGATCGCGCCCAGCATGAAGGTGAAGGAGATGACGCGGTTCGTATCGATGCCCAACAGGTTGGACATCCCCATGTCCTGGGCGCAGGCGCGGCACGCCCGGCCCATGCGGGAATACTGGATGAACAGCGTCAGCGCCACCATCAGCACCACGGTGACGCAGATGATCGCGAGCCGCGAATAGGGCAGGACGACGGAGTAGCCCTCGCCCATCTGGATGTCGATGCCGCCAGCGATCAACTGCGGGACCGACACGTCCCGCGCGCCCTGGCCCAGCGCGACATAGTTCTGCAGCAGGATCGACATGCCGATCGCCGAGATCAGCGGAACGAGCCGGGGTCCGCCGCGCAGCGGCCGGTACGCGAAACGCTCGACGGCGAAGCCGTACCCGGCAGTGACCACGACGGAGACGAGCAGCGCTGCGCCCAGGACGATGGGCAGCGGGACGCCGCTCTGGGCGCCGAGCGCCGTCAGCGTCACGAGGCTCACATAGGCACCGATCATGTAGATTTCGCCATGGGCGAAATTGATCATGCCGATGATCCCGTAAACCATCGTGTAGCCGATGGCGATCAACGCGTAGATCGCTCCCAGGCTCAGCCCGTTGATGAGCTGCTGGGTGAACTGCGGAAGAAAGTCGGCCATGAGCGCCAGCCTGTTACGGCAACCTGAAAATCAGGACGCCCCGGGGATCCGAAGATGCCCGGGGCGTCCGTTCGGCTTCGGATCAGTTCGCCGGGACGCGCGAACCGTCGCTGTTCTGCCGGAAGACGACGAACTCGAACGACTCCAGGTCGCCCTTCTCGTTGTAGGAGACGGGGCCGAGCGGGGTTTCGAACGTGTTCGCGTGGATGTATTCGGCAACCGCGACCGGGTCGGTCGTGCCGGCGCCGGCGATGCCTTCGGCGATGATCTGGACGGCGGCGTAGGCCGGCAGCTGGAAGGCACCCGCGGCGTCGCGGTTCTTCTCCTGGAAGGCCTTCACGATCTCGGCATTGGCCGGGTTCTGGCTGAAGTCGGCCGGTAGGGTCATGAGCATGCCTTCCGAGGCCGGTCCGGCGATGGCCACCAGCTCGGAGTTCGCCACACCTTCCGGTCCCATGAAGCCGGCTTCGAGGCCCAGCTCGCGCGCCTGGCGCAGCAGCAGGCCCATCTCAGGGTGGTAGCCGCCGTAGTAGACGAAGTCGACGCCGGCGGACTTCAGCTTCGTGATCACCGCCGAATAGTCGCTGTCGCCGGCATTGATGCCCTCAAAGACCGCGACCGGGATGTTGGCGGCCTCGAGATCGCGCTTCACGACGGTGGCGATGCCCTGACCGTAGGACTGCTTGTCATGAAGCACGGCCACGGTCTGCGGCTTGATGTGCTCGACGATGTAGCGGGCGGCCACCGGGCCCTGCTGGTCGTCGCGGCCGATCGTGCGGAAGATCGTCGAACGCGGCTTGTCGTCGGTCAGCGCCGGCGCGGTCGCCGACGGCGTGATCATGACGATGCCTTCGTTGTCGTAGATGTCGGCGGCCGGGATGGTCGACCCGGAGCAGACATGCCCCACGACGAAGCGCACGTCGCTGCTGACGATGTTGTTGGCCACGGCCACGGCCTGCTTCGGCTCGCAGGCGTCGTCGAAAAAGACGGCTTCCAGCTGGTCGCCGTTGACGCCGCCGGCCGCGTTAATCATCTCGATGGCGGTGAGCGCGCCTTCCTTGACCATGTCGCCGTACTGGGTGACGGGTCCGGTCATGGGGCCGGCGATGCCGATCTGGATGGTTTCCGCATTTGCCGCACCGGCGACTGCGAAAAGTCCCAGCGCGATTGCTGCCGACCCCTTCCTGGCGGACGGCTTCATCTCGTGATTCCTGCCCACGGCAACTCTCCTATCTCAAGAACGTGGAAACTGACCTATTAAAATCCCAGCAATACTGGAGGAAAACACCGAAACGCAATGTGAATTTGCAACGTTCGGGCGAGATGCGGTCCCGGGTCTCGACCGGGGACCTATTTCCGGGATCCGGCGCCGGATGGCTTGCCGAATCCCGCCCGGCGCAGCGCGTCGGCGAGGGCGCCGCCGCCGGCCTCCTTCCGGGGTTCCGGACGCCTGGCATGCGCGGCTTTCCGGTCCGGCCGCGCCGCGGCGCCGTCGCCGGAACGGTCGGTGCCGCGCTTGGCCGGCTTGTCGCCGATCGGGTCGTCCAGGCGCATGGTCAGCCCGATCCGGCGCCGCTGCAGGTCGATCTCGACCACCTTCACGCGCACGATGTCGCCGGGCTTCGCCACGGTCCGCGGGTCCTTTACGAAGGTCTTCGACATGGCCGAGATGTGGACGAGCCCGTCCTGATGGACGCCCACGTCGACGAAGGCGCCGAAGGCGGCGACATTGGTGACGACGCCCTCCAGGATCATGCCCGGTTCCAAGTCCTCGATCTTCTCGACCCCTTCGCGGAAGCTGGCCGTCTGGAACGCCGGGCGCGGATCGCGGCCCGGCTTCTCCAGTTCCGCCAGGATGTCGGTAACCGTCGGCAGGCCGAAGGTGTCGTCGGTAAACGCCTCCGGGGACAGCGAGCGCAGCACCGGCGTATTGCCGATCAGCGCCTTGATGTCGCTGCCGGTGGCCTTCAGGATCCGGTGCACGACGGGATAGGCCTCGGGGTGGACGGCGGAGGCGTCGAGAGGATCGTCGCCGTCGGGAATGCGCAGGAAGCCGGCGCAAAGCTCGAATGCCTTCGGGCCCAGGCGGGGAACCGCCTTCAGCTGTTCCCGGGTGCGGAAGGGGCCGTGTTCGTTCCGGTGCAGAACGATGTTCTGCGCAAGCCCTTCGCCGATGCCCGAAACGCGGGCCAGCAGCGGGACCGAGGCCGTGTTTACGTCGACGCCGACCGCGTTCACGCAGTCCTCGACCACGGCGTCGAGAGAGCGGGACAGCTTGTGCTCGCTCAGATCGTGCTGATACTGGCCGACGCCGATGGATTTCGGGTCGATCTTGACCAGCTCGGCCAGGGGGTCCTGCAGCCTTCGCGCGATGGAGACCGCGCCGCGCAGCGACACATCGAGATCCGGCAGCTCCTGCGAGGCGTAGGCCGACGCCGAATAGACGGAAGCCCCGGCTTCGGACACGACGATCTTGGTGAGCTTGAGCTCCGGATGGCGGCGGATCAGCTCGGCCGCCAGCCGGTCGGTCTCGCGCGATGCGGTACCGTTGCCGATCGCGATCAGCTCGACCCCGTGCGCCCGGGCAAGGCGCGCCAGCTCGGCGATGGATTCGTCCCAGCGGCGCTGCGGCTCGTGCGGGTAGATGGTGGAGGTGGCGGCGACCTTGCCGGTGCCGTCCACGACCGCGACCTTCACGCCCGTGCGGTAGCCGGGGTCCAGCCCCATGGTCGGGCGGGAGCCGGCGGGCGCGGCCAGCAGCAGGTCCCTCAGATTGCCCGCGAAGACGGTGACCGCCTCTTCTTCAGCGGCCTGCCACAGCCGCGTGCGGAGATCGATGCCCAGATGGACGAGGATCCGGGTCCGCCACGCCCATCGGACGGTTTCGGCCAGCCAGCGGTCGCCCGGACGCCCCCGGTCGACGATCCCGAACCGCCGCGCGATGCGCTGCTCGTAGAGGCTGGGGCCGCTGTCCTGGGCTGTTTCCGGCCCGTCCGGTTCGATCCGGAGCTCCAGGACCTCTTCCTTCTCTCCCCGGAACAGCGCGAGGACCCGGTGGGAAGGCAGCTTCGCGAGGGGTTCGGCGAAGTCGAAATAGTCGGAGAACTTGACCCCCGCTGTCTCCTTGCCCTCTCGTACGCGGGAGGTGAGGCGGCCGCGGGCCCACACCTCCTCGCGCAGGGCGCCGATCAGGTCGGCGTCCTCGCTGAAGCGTTCGACCAGGATGGCGCGGGCGCCGTCCAGCGCCTCGGCCACCGTGGCCGGCTGGTTCTCGCCGCCCGCGAACTCGGCCGCGACGACCTCGGGATCGTTCTCGGGATGGGCCAAAAGGGCGTCCGCCAGCGGCTCCAGCCCTGCCTCGCGCGCGATCTGGGCCTTGGTCCGGCGCCTGGGCTTGTAGGGAAGATAGATGTCCTCGAGCCTGGCCTTGGTGTCGGCGGCCTCGATCAGCGCCTTCAGGCCATCGTCCAGCTTGCCCTGCTCGCGGATGCTGTCCAGGATCGCCTGGCGCCGTTCCTCCAGCTCCCGCAGGTAGCGCAGCCGCTCTTCCAGCGTTCTGAGCTGCGCGTCGTCCAGCCCTCCCGTCGCCTCCTTCCGGTACCGGGCGATGAACGGGACGGTTGCCCCGCCGTCGAGCAGGTCGACGGCGGCCGCAACCTGCCGGTCGTGGACGCCGAGTTCTTCTGCGATGCGCTGGTTGATCGAAGTCATCTGATTCCGTAAGGGCGGTCGGGACGAGCCATGGGGCGACGCTTCTAGCCCATGGCCGGGACCCGGGTCAAAGCGTCATCCGGTGGAACGGGGAAAGGCAGGCGGAACCGCTGCCGGGCCTCAGCCGCCGACGATGCCCGCCCACAGGTCGCGGACGCTGGAGGCATTGGCCGGCGGGCGTCGGGTGAAGGTTTCGATCGGGCCGGCCGGCTGGCCCGCTGCGTCCAAACGGGCGCGAATGCCCCAGAATCCCAGATCGCCTCCCGGCATGCCGTAGCGGGTGTCCATCGCTTCGACAACCGCGCCGCCATCCGGCTGATCCGCCACCTGCCAGTAGAGATTGTTCATCGAGAACCAGTCGAAGAGGCGGGCCTCCGGCGTGCGGGCGACGGTCTCGATGCGCGGGTCGTCGGTCTTTGCGAAGCTCAGCCAGTCGACCGGGCGGTCGACCAGGACCGACCGATAGCCGACGAGGACGCTCTCCGGGGTTTCCGCGACGATGCGCCGGTACCACGGCTGGAACAGGGTCGGATAGGCGGTCACCCGCGTCGCCTCCGGAAACTCCCGGCGGGCGGCGGCCTCCAACTCGGCGTTGATGGCCCAGCCCATGAGCGTGTAGGCGGAAATGAAGAGAAGGGCGGCAGCCGCCGCATCCTGCGCAAGTCGGGGGCGCCGGCGCATGCCGATCCCGACAACCAGGGCCGCTGCGAGGGCCAGGCTGTAGATCGGGTCGATGATCGGCATCGCATTGATGGCGAAGCGCATGCGCGAGAAGGGCGCCAGAAGCTGGGTCCCGTAGCTCGTGAACACGTCGATCAAGGGATGCGTCAGGAGCGCCAGGATCGCGAGATAGATCCACGCCCGGCGCCGGGCCGTGCCCTGGGCCTCGCCCTCGGTCGGGAACCGTCGTCGATCCCAACGCCAGAGAAGCCATCCGAGAAGCGGTCCCAGGATCGGGCCGAAGAAGATCGAATGGGTGATGCCCCGGTGGTAGAGCCAGGTCGCGAACTCGCCGCCGATCCAGCCGGCGGCGACGTCGAGATCGGGAATGAGGGCTATGGCCGCGCCGGCAGCGATGGCGCGCCGGCCCAGTCGCCCGCGAAATCCGACCTGTGCGACGGTCGCGCCGAAAAGCATTTGTGTAACGGTGTCCATGGGTCGAACCTTAGTGGGAAGCGGCCGAGCGCACTATGCCGTTCGACAAGCGGTCATGCCCGTCCTGGATCACGAGCGGGGAACCTGGCATGCTTTATTCCATCCTGATCTACGATGTCGACGAGGCCGTGGACGCCCTGAGCCCCGAGGAGGATGCCGCCCTCATGGCGAGGCATCTCGCGGTGCAGGACAGGCTGAGGGTCGAAGGGAAGCTCGGTCCCGTGGTCCGGCTGTCGCCCTCCGCCGCCGCCAGGACCCTCCGGCCCGGGGACGAGCCGCTGGTCACGGACGGCCCCTTCGCCGAAACCAAGGAGCAGCTGCTCGGGCTCTATGTCGTCGATTGCGCCACGGCGGACGAGGCGGCCGAAATCGCGCACTCGCTCCCGGTCCTGAGCGGCGTGTTCGAAATCCGTCCGGTCAGGGCATTCTTCCCGGGCGGCGAGCTGACCCTCGCGGACCAGGCGTAAGCGACTGTCGGAATCGGGCGGTCCCGTTCGTCCTGTGTCGGTCACCAGTGCAACAGGGAGAGCCGTCATGTCCGAAAGCCTCCGCCACGAAAGCCCCCGAGTGGCCTCGAGGGAAGAATGGCTTGCCCTCCGGAAGGAATTGCTGGCCGAGGAAAAGGAACTCACCCGGGCCCGCGACGCGCTGAACGCCCGGCGACGCAGTCTGCCCATGGTGCGGATTGACAAGGAATACCCGTTCGAAGGCCCGGCAGGGCGCGTGACCCTTGCCGACCTGTTCGACGGCCGCCGCCAGTTGATCGTCTACCACTTCATGTTCGGCCCCGACCGCGAGGAGGGCTGTCACATGTGCTCCTTCGTCGTGGACAATATCGGGCATCTCGCGCATCTGCATGCCCGCGACACCTCGCTGGTCCTGGTGTCCCGGGCGCCCTATGCCAGGATCGAGCCTTTCCGGCGGCGGCTGGGCTGGTCGGTCCCGTGGTTTTCTTCCGTCGGCAGCGACTTCAACTACGATTTCCACGTGACGATGGACGAGGGCGTCGCCCCGGTCGAGTACAACTACCGGGACAAGGAGACCCTGGAGCGGCTGGGCCAGACCTATCACATGAGCGGCGAGCAGCCGGGGGCGAGCGTCTTCCTGCGGGACGGCGATGCCGTCTATCACGCCTATTCGACCTACGGGCGCGGCCTGGACCTGCTTATCGGGACGTACAACTGGCTGGACCTGACTCCGCTCGGCAGGCTCGAGGGCTGGGGCGGCATGCCCGATCTCGACGGCAAGGGGCAGTTCTGGGTGCGCCACCACGACCGGTATAAGTGAGCGGTGTGGCACCTCTGACGGGGGCCGCCCAGCGCCGCCCGAGGCGGAGCATCTTGTCCGCGCGCGGCCGGGATCGCCTGACCTCCGGACCGGGCCCGGGACCGGCCACGGCGATCCGCTGAACCGCCCCGGGAGTCATACGCCCAGGGACACCGCGCTCGGCTCAGTTCTCGGCTGCCCGTCGGTCGTCGGCGCCGAAGGCGGACAGCAGCGCCTCCTTGGCGGCTTTGACGTGCCGGCGCATCAAAAGCTCCGCCAGTTCGGGGTCACGGTCCGCGATCGCGTCGATGACGCGCCGGTGCTCCTTCCATGCCATCAGCCCGCGACCGGCCACCGTCCTGTGCCGGCGACGGCACAATTGCAGCAGGGGGTAGAACTGGTCACAGAGCAGGCCGGCCAGGACCGGGTTCCGACTGCCCCGGGCGACGCGGACGTGGAAGTCCGTGTCCGGGTCGCCCTGGATGTAGCCGGCGGAGGGGTCGCGGTGCAGCGCTTCTCCGTGCTGCCGGACGAGCGCCTGCAGGTCCCGGACCTCGTCATCGCTCATCTCGGTCGCGGCGAGGCGCGCTGACATGCCTTCCAGGGCCTCCCGCACATCCAGCAGCGCCAGGTAGTCGGCGAGGCTGGGGCTGACGACCCGGGCCCCGTGATTGGCGACATGGATTACCAGGCCACGCTCCTGAAGCCGGCGGATGGCCTCCCGGATGGGGGCCCGGCTGGCGCCCAGCTTCTGGGCGAGGACAGGTTCGCTGAGCTTCTCTCCCGGGCGGATCTCTCCGGACAGAATGGCTTCCGAAAGCTGCTGATAGATGGACCCGGACAGGTCCGAAGCGCCCTCGCTCGGCGGTGGAGACGGCCGATTTCTCGCATGATTGTCGACATCTTTTGCATTGACGGACATGGGCACCCTTAGCCTTGCTCCAGAATCCGGCTTGCAAATTGAGCCGGCTGACCTAACCTGTCGACATAATAAGAATTCGGGAGAACGCAATGCTCAAGAAAGGTCTTCTGGCTGCAGCCTTGTTTCTTGCGCCCGCTTTCGCCTCGGCACAGGACTTCACGCCGCGCAATCCGGAATGCATCGCGCCGGCCGCGCCGGGCGGCGGCTTCGACCTGACGTGCCGGCTCACGTCCCGGATGCTGAACGAGCTCGGCATCGTCGATCCGACCATCCGCACGGTGAACCTGCCGGGCGGCATCGGTGCGGTTGCCTACAATACGATCCAGGCTCAGCGCGCCTCCGACCCCAACGTGATCGTTGCGGTTTCGACGGGTTCCTGGGTCAACCTGGCGCAGGGCAAGTTCGGCCGCTTCACCGAGAACGACGTCCGTTGGCTGGGCGCCATCGGCGCCGACTACGGCGTGCTGGCCGTCCGCGCGGACAGCCGGTTCCAGACCCTTCAGGACCTCGTGGATACGCTGAAGAGCGATCCTCAGTCGGTGGCCATCGGTGCCGGCGGCACCGTGGGAAGCCAGGACTGGACGAAGCCGGCGCTGGTGCTGAAGGCGGCCGGTGTGGACCCGAAGTCCATGCGCTATCTGGCCTATGAGGGCGGCGGTGAGGCCATGGCCGCCCTGCTGGGTGGCCACATAGAAGTCTTCCCCGGCGACGCCTCGGAGATCCGCGGCCAGCTCGCCGCGGGCGAGATCCGTCTTCTTGCCGTGTTCGCGGAAGAACGCCTCCCCGGCGAACTGGCCGACGTGCCGACGGCCAAGGAGCAGGGCTATGACGTCCAATGGCCGATCGTCCGCGGCTTCTACGTGCCGCCCAAGATCACCGACGAGCAGTATGCCTATTGGGTCGATGCCATCAGGCGCCTGAACGCGGACCCGGAATGGCAGAAGGCCCGGGAGGAACAGGGGCTCTACCCCTATGACCTCGTCGGGGCCGAGTTCGACGCCTTCGCCAAGAAGCAGACCGAGGCGTTCCGCGCCCTGGCTGCCGAAATCGGACTGGCGGCCCAGTAGGCGACCAGCAACAAGGCGCCACCAGAGGCGGATACATCCATGATCGTGGACCGTATTCTCGGGATCGTCTTCCTGGCCGTCGCAATCGGCGCGGCCTGGCATGCGCAGACCCTCGACGTTCCCTTCGCGGCCGATCCGGTGGGGCCGAGGGTTTTCCCCACCCTGGTGGCGCTCCTTCTCGGTGCCTGCGGCGCCGCGATCCTGTTCCGCCCGCAGAAGGGGAACTGGGAAATCGGACATGTCGGGCGCGTCGTCCTCGTGACCGTCGCGTCGGTCGTCTATCCCTACCTGCTGGGCCCGATCGGTTTCGTGCCGGCGACGTCCTGCCTGTGCTTCCTGCTGGCGCTGGCCTTCGGGGCCCGCCCCCTCGCCAGCGCCGTCAGCGCCGTCGTGACGTCCTTCGTCTTCCTGCTGGTTATCGACTACCTGCTTGACCTCCCCCTGCCTCGAGGCCCGTTGGGGATCTGATGGACTCCTTCTCCTCTCTTCTTCTCGGCTTCCAGGTCGCATTCTCGCCGCTCAATCTCGGCCTGGGATTCGCCGGCGTCGCGCTGGGGACGGCGGTCGGCGCCTTGCCCGGCATCGGCCCGATCAACGCGGTCGCTCTGCTCCTGCCCCTGTGCTTCGCGCTGCAGCTGCCGCCGGAAAGCGCTCTGATCCTGCTGGCAGGGATCTATTACGGCAGCGGATATGGCGGGCGCATCTCGTCTATCCTGCTCAACATCCCCGGCGATCCGGGGCTCGTCATGACGACCATCGACGGCTATCCGCTGGCCAAGGCCGGGCGGGGCGCGGCGGCGCTTGCGATCAGCGGCATCGGCAGCTTCGTCGGCGGCACGCTGGCGGTGGTGCTGCTGACCTTCCTCGCGGTTCCGCTGGCGCGGGTCGCCGTGTCCTTCGGGCCTTCCGAATACGTCGCCCTGATGGTGCTGGCCTTTGCCCTGCTCACGACCATGGGCAGCGGCAATGCGGCCAAGACCTGGGCGGCCATTGCCCTCGGCCTGCTGCTGGCCATGATCGGCATCGACGGCGGCTCGGGCGTCGAACGGTTTACCTTCGGCTCGCTGGAGCTGCTCGGCGGGATCGATTTCACCGCCCTGACGATCGGCCTGTTCGCGGTGGCCGAAGTCCTGATCCTGGTGGAACGCCCGCTGGTCGGGGCAGTATCCCGCCTCGGCTCGGGCCCGGGCCTCAGGATCAAGGAAGTCGCGGCCTGCCTGCCGACCATGCTGCGCTCGACCGGTGTCGGCTTCGTGCTCGGCGTTCTGCCGGGGGCGGGCGCGTCGATCTCCTCGGCCGTGGCGTACACGCTGGAAAAGCGGCTGGTCGATCGCGGCACCTTCGGCAAGGGCGACATGAGGGGTCTTTCCGCCCCGGAGACCGCCGACAATGCGGCCCAGACGGGATCCATGGTGCCGATGCTGGCTCTCGGCATCCCGGGGTCGGGGACAACGGCGGTCCTGCTCGGGGCGCTGCTCATGTATTCGATTACCCCGGGGCCGCTCCTGTTCACCCAGCGCCCGGAAATCGCCTGGGGCCTGATCGCGTCGATGTATATCGGCAACGTCATGCTGCTGGTCCTGAACCTGCCCCTGGTCGGACTCTTCGCCCGTCTGCTGCTGGTCCCGGCCTGGATCCTCTATCCCGGCATCCTCGCGCTATCGTTCGCGGGCGTGTACGCCGTCTCGAACTCTCATTTCGAGCTGCTGGTAACGACCGTGATCGGCGTCGGCGCCTACCTGTTGCGGAAGGCGAACGTGCCGCTGATCCCGCTGATGCTGGCCTTCGTGCTGTCCCGTCTGCTGGAGGACAATTTCCGCCGGGCGCTTTCGCTGTCGGACGGCAATCCCGTCATCCTCTTCAATTCGGTGACCAGCGTCCTGCTGTGGGTCCTGGCCGTGGCGTCGATTCTCGGGCCGCACGTGCTGGCCGTTCTCAGGAAGCGGCGGGTCGCGGCGACCCTCGACGGCTAATCAGCCCGTCCGCACCGACCTGAGTTCAAAGGAATACCGAATCCATGACCTATCTTGTTGCGTCCGAACTCGATCCGCGCCGCCCCGGCGACCGTTTCCGTGAGCTGCTTGCCCGGCCGCAGATCCTGCGGATCCCCGGCGCCTACAACGGGCTTTCGGCGCTCCAGGCGCGGGATGCCGGATTCGAGGCCCTCTATCTTTCGGGGGCGGCGATGAGCGCCTCCATGGGGCTGCCCGATCTCGGCGTGATCACGGTCGACGAGGTCGCGTTCTTTATCCGGCAGATCGCCCGGGCTTCCCAACTGCCGCTGCTGGTTGACGGCGACACCGGGTTCGGCGGCGTCCTCAACGTCATGCACATGGTCCGCGTCTTCGAGGACGCGGGTGCTGCCGCCGTCCATATCGAGGACCAGCTGCTGCCCAAGAAGTGCGGGCATCTGAACGACAAGAAACTGGCTGATCCCGAGGAGATGGCGGCCAGGATCGCAGCGGCGGTGAAAGCGCGCCGCGACCTGGTCATCATCGCGCGGACCGACGCCGCTGCCAGCGAAGGGCTGGAGGGCGCGGTCGCGCGGGCCCGGCTCTATCTCGAAGCCGGGGCCGACGCGATCTTTCCCGAGGCGCTGCATTCGGCGGAAATGTTCCGCGAATTCGCGCGCCGCATGCCGGGCGTGCCGCTGCTCGCCAACATGACGGAGTTCGGCCGCACGCCGTTCTTCACGGCCGCCGAGTTCCAGGAAATGGGGTATCGGATGGTGATCTGGCCGGTCAGCGCGTTGCGCGTCGCGGCGAAGGCGCATGAGGCGCTCTATGCCGACATCGTCCGGGACGGCAGCACCCGGAACGCCATCGACCGAATGCAGACCCGCAAGGAGCTGTACGAAACGATCCGGTACTTCGACTACGAATCGCTCGACCAGTCCATCCTGAGGACGGTTGTGCCGGACGGCATGCCTCCCCGGGACTGAACGCCGGTCGAGCCCGGCCTTGTCGGGCCGGGCTCGTTTCATCGGCAATCCTGGTGGGAGACGGGACGGGTGCCATTATCCCTTCGGTCCCGGGCCGGCCAGGCGCCGCTTTGCGGCCTCGACCGTATTGCTCAGGAGACAGGCGATCGTCATGGGGCCGACGCCGCCGGGTACGGGAGTGATCGCCCCGGCGACCTCGCGCGCTTCGTCGAAGGCGACGTCGCCGACCAGACGACCCTTGCCCGAGGCGTCGCCGCTTGCGGGAGGCAGGCGGTTGATCCCGACATCGATCACGATGGCGCCCGGCTTGATCCAGTCGCCCCGGATCATTTCCGGACGGCCGACCGCCGCGACCAGGATGTCGGCGCGCCGGCAGAGCGCCGGGAGATCGCGCGTCCTGGAATGCGCCGTGGTGACCGTGCAGTTCTCATCGAGAAGGAGATGGGCCATCGGCTTTCCGACAATGGCCGAGCGGCCCACCACCACGGCGTCGAGGCCCGTCAGATCGGCGCGGACGTGCCTCAGCAGAAGCAGGCAGCCCAGCGGCGTGCACGGGACGATGCCGCCGGACCCGACGGCAAGGCGCCCGACATTCTCCGGATGGAAGCCGTCGACATCCTTGGCGGGATCGATGGCCTCGATCACCTTGCCGGCGTTGATCTGCGGCGGCAGCGGCAACTGCACCAGGATGCCGTCGACCCGGGGATCGGCGTTGAGCTGACGGACGAGGGCGAGAAGCTCCTTCTCGGATGTATCCGCGGGCAGGCGATGCTCGAACGAGGCCATGCCGGCGGCGACCGTCTGCTTCGCCTTGGTGCGGACATAGACCTCGCTCGCCGGGTCGTTGCCGACCAGGACGACCGCCAGTCCCGGCTTGATGCCGTGGTTCTCGCCGAGTCGCCTTACGGTCTCGGCGACCTCGCCGCGCAGTTCGGCCGCGATCGCAGCGCCGTCGATGATGTTTGCAGTCATGAGTTCAGTCCCGGAAGACGACGGTCTTGGAGCCGTTGAGGATCACCCGCCCGTCCAGATGCCAGGCGATCGCGCGCGACAGCACGCGGCGCTCGATGTCGCGGCCCTTGCGGACCAGATCCTCGGGCGTGTCGTGATGACTGATCCGCTCCACGTCCTGCTCGATGATCGGCCCTTCGTCCAGATCGGCCGTGACGTAGTGAGCGGTCGCGCCGATCAGTTTCACGCCGCGCGAATGCGCCTGGTGATAGGGCTTGGCGCCCTTGAAGCCCGGCAGGAACGAGTGATGGATGTTGATGCACCATCCGGAAAGCTTGGCGGCCAGCCCGTCGGACAGGATCTGCATGTAGCGCGCCAGGACGACGAGGTCGGTTCCGGTCTGCTGGATGATGTTCCACAGCTGGGTTTCCTGCTCGAGCTTGGTGCTCTTGGTCACGGGCAGGTAATGGAACGGAATCCCGTCGAAGTCGAGATGGGCGTAGGTCGAACGCGGATGGTTCGAGACGATGCCGACGATGTCCATCTCGATCTCGCCGGTACGCCAGCGATAGAGAAGATCGGCAAGGCAGTGGTCGTGGTTCGAGACCAAGAGCAGGACCCGCTGCTTCTCCCGTCGGCTGCGGATCGTCCAACGCATGGCGAACTTCTCCGCGACCGGGTCGAAGCGTTCGCGCACCCGGTCGATCGAGGCGTCGTCTTCGACGAGGTCGAATCTGACCCGCATGAAGAAGCGCCCCGTCTCGGTGTCGTCGAACTGATGCGCTTCGAGGATGTTGCAGCCGTTCTCGAAAAGATGCGTCGCGACGGCGGAAACGAGGCCGGGGCGGTCCGGGCAGGACAGAGAAAGAATGAAGTCTTCGGCGGACATGGGGTACCGTTCCCTCGGAAGGTTCGATCGTCGGGTGATGGGTGGAACTGGGGTGGATTTGGCTGGAGCGCGCGCCCGCGCGGCCGTCAACCTCGGCCGGGCGAAGCCGCCGGACGGGGAGAAACGGTCAGCCCGAACTCCGCTGCCGATGACGCGAGCCAGTGCCAGAAGCTGCCGGCCATGCTGCGGAACATCGCAATTTCGTAAGTCGGCGCGTCGTCGATCTGCCAGAGCGTCACGCCTATCTGGCCGATGGCCGTGACGGCGGCATCGTCCGGCGTGAACGCCCGCGGATGGAGATCGATGGGGACGCCCTTGGCCAGCGCCTGGCGTACGCAGGGACCGCCGATCCGCAGAACCGCCAGGCCGTCGGACTGGTCGGTGACCATGGCAAGCCCGGCGAGATCGCGGGCAAGATCCTCGACCCACCCTTGGTCGCCGGTGCCGGTCGCCAGCCATTTGCCGCGCCCCGTGCCGATGAAGGCGACATCGCCGGCGGTCACGCGACGCGGGCCGTCCGGCAGTTCCAGGCCATGCCGCTCGCGGATGCGGGCACGGAGCGCCTGCTCCTGGCCGGACCGGGCGATGACGGTGGCAAGGCCCATGCCGCACCGGTCTTCTACCGAAAGTCCGGGGCGTTCGGCGTTCCCCTGGTTCGTCAGGAGGCCGTCGAAGGCGGAGCGTGTCGACAGGGTTCCGATGTCAGGCATGAAGGCGCGCTCCCTCCGGATCGACAAAGACGGGCGAACAGATCTCGACCTCGGTGTCGCGGTTGCGCACCGGGTCATAGGCGCGGATGCGCTCTCCGATCCGCTGGGGGCCCCTTGCGACGAGGCCGAGGCCGATCCAGTGGCCGAGCGTCGGCGAATACACGACGGAGGTCATATAGCCCTGGTCGTTGTCTGCCGTCGGCGCGGCGCCGAGATCGAGGAAATGGGCGCCGGCATGCAGCCGCTGGCTGCGGTCGACCGGCTTGAGTCCGACGAGCGTCGGCCGGTTGGGATCCGTCAGGGCCGGCCGGCCGGCCATCACGCGACCGATGAAGTCCTTCTTCTTGGACATCATCCGGCCGAGCCCGAGATCGCTCGCGGTGGTATGGCCATTGAGCTCGTTTCCGGCGGCATGGCCCTTCTCGACCCGCATGACGCCGAGCGCCTCGGTGCCGTAGGGCGTCACGCCCAGATCGGCGCCGGCCTCCATGAGGGCGCGGACCAGCGCATCCCCGTAGCGGGCGGGCACGGCGATTTCGTAGGCAAGCTCGCCCGAGAAGGAGAGGCGGAACAGCCGGGCGCGCACGCCGCCGAGCGGGAATTCGGCGCAGGCGAGATAGGGGAACGCCTCGTTGGAAAGATCCACGGTCGGGCCGAACAGACGCTGCAGCAGTTCCCGCGAACGCGGGCCGGCAACCGCGTACTGGGCCCATTGTTCGGTGATCGACACCATCGCGACGTCGAGCTCCGGCCACAGCACCTGATGGCAGAACTCCAGGTGCTGCATGACCTTGCCGGCGTTCGCCGTCGTGGTGGACATGACGTAGAGGTCGTCCGTCAGCCGTGCCGTCGTGCCGTCGTCCATGACGAAGCCGTCCTCGCGCAGCATGACGCCGTAGCGCGCCTTGCCGACCGGCAGCGTGGAGAAGGTGTTGATGTAGACCCTGTCGAGGAAGGTCCCGACATCGACACCGGACAGCGCGATCTTGCCGAGCGTGGAGACGTCGCAGATGCCGACGCCGTTGCGGACGGCATTCACTTCGCGCACCACGCTCTGCAGCCAATCCGTCTCGCCCGGGCGGGCGAACCACTGCGCGCGCAGCCAGAGCCCGGTTTCCACGAAGACCGCGCCCTGTTCGCGGGCCCAGTCATGGCCCGCGGTAAGCCGTGTCGGCTTGAAGTGACGGCCGCGATGCGGGCCGGCGAAGGCGCCGATCGCCACGGGCACATGCGGCGGGCGGAACCGGGTGGTGCCGGTTTCCGGGATCGAACGGCCGGTCAGCTCGGCCATGATGGCGAGCCCGTTGACGTTGCTGGTCTTCCCCTGGTCGGTCGCCATGCCCAGCGTCGTGTAGCGCTTCAGATGCTCGACCGCGGTGAAGCCTTCGCGTGCCGCAAGCGCGATGTCCTTGGCGGTGACGTCGTGCTGGAAGTCGACGAAGGCCTTGCCCTTGGAATCCGCGACGTGCCACAGCGGCGATATGCCCGTCGCCTCGTCGCTGGCCTCCGGGATCTCTGCGGCGGGCGCGGCAAAGCCCGCCGCGCCGGCGGCGGCCGCGCCGCTTTCCGCGCCGGTCGACAGGGCGTCGGCAAGCGAAAGGCGGCCGGCGGCGGCCCCGGCGACGACCATGCCTTTCGGCAGCGCGCCGGGCACGAAGGCCGCGATCTCGTCGGACCAGCGCGGCGTCGAGCCGAGATGCGTGGTCAGGCCTAGATTCGGGGTCCAGCCGCCGGCGATGGCAAGGAGGTCGGCCTCTATGCGAGCCCGGCGTCCGTTGGCGTCGATCAGGTCGAAAGCCTTCACGCCGCGGCCGCCATGGACGTCGGAAACTTTCGCGCCCAGGTAGACCCGGGCGCCGGCCCTCTCGGCCGCCTTGATGAAGGCGGCGGGCGCTTCCGGGCGGGCGTCGAGCACGGCTTCGACCGGGATGCCCGCGGCGGCAAGGGCCTCGACCGTCCGCCACCCGTCGTCGCCGGTCGTGAAGACCGCGGCGCGCCGGCCTGGGGTCGCGCCGAAGCGGCCCACATAGGTCCGCACGGCGGAGGCCAGCATCACGCCGGGCCGGTCGTTCCCGCCGAAGACGATCGGGCGTTCCACGGCGCCCGTGGCTAGAACCGCCGAGCGGGCGACGATCTTCCACAGGCGCTGGCGGGGCTGATGGGGGGGCGGGACCGGCATGTGGTCGCCGACGCGTTCGATCGCCCCGTAGGTCCCGCCGTCATAGACGCCGAAGACGGCGGTACGCCGCATGATCCGGACGTCGGGCAGGGCGGCAAGCTCCGCTTCGACCGCGCGCGCCCATTCGGCGCCTGGCCGGCCCGAAACCTCCTGCCGTTCGGAATTGAGCCGGCCGCCCAGGATGAAGTCCTCGTCGCACAGGATGACGCGGGCGCCCGCCCGGCCGGCCGTCAGCGCTGCCATCAGCCCGGCGGGGCCGCCGCCGATGACCAGCACGTCGCAGAACGCGTGCGCCTTCTCGTAGCGGTCCGGGTCTGGTTCGGTGCTGGCCCGGCCGAGCCCGGCGGCGCGCCGGATCAGGGGCTCGTACACCCGCTCCCAGAAGGCGGCCGGCCACATGAAGGTCTTGTAGTAGAAGCCGGCGACGAACAGCGGCGAGAGCACGGAATTGATCGCGCTGACGTCGAAGGCGAGGGAGGGCCAGCGGTTCTGGCTCGCCGCCTCGAGCCCGTCATAGAGCTCGACCGTCGTGGCCTTGGTGTTCGGTTCGCGGCGGGCCCCGGTGCCGATCTCGACCAGGCCGTTCGGCTCTTCCGGGCCCGCGGCGAGCAGGCCGCGAGGCCGGTGATACTTGAACGAGCGACCGACCAGGCGCACCCCGTTCGCGACGAGGGCCGAGGCCAGCGTGTCGCCGCGATAGCCCTGGTAGGTCTTGCCGTCGAAGCGGAAGCCGACCGGGGCGTTGCGGTCGATCAGGCCGCCTTGGGCAAGCCGGTTCGGCTGCGGGATCCGGTCGGGCTTCATTGGGCGGCCTCCTCATGGGCGAAGGCGACCGACCGGATCTCATGGGTGCGCGTGTCGCGCTCGACGACCAGCCAGCCATGGCAGCCTGCTCCGTGATACCAGTATTCCCGGTGTGGGCCGGCTGGATTGTCGCGAAGGTAGACGTAATCGTGGAACTGTTCGGCGGCATCGGCAACGGACGGATCCGGCCGCGTTCCGTTCGCGTCGCCGAGATAGGTGAATTCGTGCACGTCACGCTCGCCGCAGAACGGGCATCGTATGCGCATGTTCAGAAGCCTTAATGGAGATTGGGCTGGGCGCCCTGGCCCTTCTCGTCGATGAGATGGCCGGTGGCGAAACGGTCGAGCCGGAAGGCGGCGCCCGCCGGATGGGGCACGTCGTGCGCGATCAGATGGGCGAAGCACCAGCCGGACGCCGGCGTCGCCTTGAAGCCGCCATAGCACCATCCGGCGTTGAGGTAGAGGCCGTCGACCGGCGTCCGATCGATGATCGGGGAGCCGTCCATGGACATGTCCATAATGCCGCCCCAGCTCCGCAGCAGGCGCACGCGGCCGATCATGGGCATCAGCGCCATGCCGCCCTCGCAGACATCCTCCACCGTCGGCAGGTTGCCGCGCTGGGCGTAGCTGTTGTAGCCGTCGATGTCGCCGCCGAAGACAAGGCCGCCCTTGTCCGACTGGCTGATGTAGAAATGTCCCGCCCCGAAGGTGACGACGCCCGGAAGCAGCGGCTTGAGCCCTTCCGAGACGAACGCCTGCAGGACGTGGCTTTCGATCGGAAGGCGCAGGCCGGCCATCGCGGCGACGCGCGACGAATTTCCGGCGACGGCAAGCGCGATCTTCCGTGCCCGGATCGTGCCGCGCGTCGTCTCGACGGCCACGGCCCTGCCGTTCTCGATGCGAAAGCCGGTGACTTCGCAGTTCTGGACGATGTCTACGCCGCGGTCGCTCGCGCCGCGCGCATAGCCCCAGGCCACGGCGTCGTGCCGCACCGTGCCGCCGCGCGGCTGCAGCAGGCCGCCCTGGATCGGGAACCGCGCATCGTCGAAGTTGAGGAAGGGCAGCATCTTCCGCACGGCATCGCGGTCGAGCAGCTCGGCATCGACGCCGTGAAGCCGCATCGCATTGCCGCGCCGGGCAAAGGCATCCCGCTGGGCGTCCGAATGGAACAGGTTCAGGACCCCGCGCTGGCTCACCATCGCGTTGTAGTTGAGGTCCTGCTCCAGCCCCTCCCACAGCTTCATCGACAGCTCGTAGAACGGGATGTTGCCGGGCAGTAGATAGTTCGAGCGGATGATCGTGGTGTTCCGCCCGACATTGCCGGACCCGATCCAGCCCTTCTCCAGCACGGCGACGTTCGTGATCCCGTGCTCCTTGGCAAGATAGTAGGCGGTGGCGAGGCCGTGGCCGCCGCCACCCACGATGACGACGTCATAGGCTTCCCGCGGGCTCGCGTCGCGCCAGGCGGGCTTCCAGCCCTTGTGGCCGGTGAGCGCGTTCGCGGCGAGACTGAAGATCGAATACTTCATGATGGTCCAGATTCGCGCCCGATTGCGAGCGCTCGAGAGACTTGATCGGCATCATCATTTCCGTATACGACGGCTCTCGTTATGCCTCAGAGCGATATTAAATTGCCTCAGAACGACGTTCGGCGCGAAACGGCCTCAATTCCCGGCCGATCGCCGCAGGTCGTCGGCTTCCTTCTGGTGCCCGGCTTCGCGCTCATGTCCTACGCGTCGGCGATCGAGCCGTTGCGAGCGGCGAACCGGCTTGCCGGGCGGGAACTCTATGCGTGGCGCCACGTCTCCGTCGACGGCGCGGCCGTGCAAGCCTCCAACGGTCTCGGCATCCTGGCCGACCATCGGATCGGCGACGACGTGTATCTCGACGCGCTCTTCGTGTGCGCCGGCGGCAATCCCGCGCTTTTCGACCATCAGCCGACGCTCGCGTGGCTGCGCCGTCTGGCGCAAAGGGGCGTGAAGATCGGCGGCGTTTCCGGCGGCCCCTACATTCTCGCGCGGGCGGGCCTCCTGCACGGATACCGCTGCACCATCCACTGGGAGCATGTTCCGGCCTTCGTCGAGGAGTTCCCCGACCTCGAACTCACCCGCACGCTCTACGAGATCGACCGCGACCGTCTGACCTGTGCGGGCGGGATCGCGGCGCTAGACATGATGCATGTCCTCATCGAGCGCGCGCATGGACATGATCTCGCCGCGCAGGTCAGCGAATGGTTCCTGCAGACCGAGACCAGGCTGGGCAGCGGGCCGCAACGGATGAGCCTCCGCGAGCGCTACGGCGTCGCGAGCCCGCGTCTCCTGACCGCGCTGGCCTATATGGAGATGCATCTGGAAGAACCCGTCAGCCGGGACGAGCTCGCTTCCGCGGCCGGCGTCTCGGTGCGCCAGCTCGAACGGCTGTTCGCCGACCATCTGGGGTCGACGATCGGCGATCATTATCTCCGGCTAAGGCTCAAGCGGGCGCAGTCACTGCTGCGCGAAACGACCCTGCCGGTCATCGAGGTCGCCGTCGCCTGCGGCTTCGTCAGCGCCAGCCATTTCTCCCGCGCCTACAAGAGCCGGTATGGCCGCTCCCCGAAGGCGGAGCGGACATCGGTGGCCCGCAGCGAGGCCGTCGGCCGCCGGCCGGATTGACCTTGCCCCGGATACCGGGACGCGGGACGCTTTCAGCTCGCCGTCTGGAGCAGTCGGCCGAGTTCGGCGTGGATGAAATCGGGATCGGCGTCGCGAATGGTGGGCAGCCGGAACTGGGCCAGGCGGACATCGTCATGGTCCAGGGTGGCGGTGACGAGCGCCGGCAGGTTTCCGGCCCGTGCGATCTCGCGCCCGAAAGGGTTGACGATGCGCGAGCCGCCCCAGAAACGAAGCCCGCCGCGCGTTCCGCAGTGGTTCGTCATGACGATGGGCAGGCCGTAGGTGAGTGCGATGTGCCGGACCGTCACGTCCCAGCCGCCCGGATTGTCGAAATCGCCCCCGACCGCGTCGAGCGCGGAGGCGACGGGGACGAGAAGCAGACTCGCCCCCTTGAGCGCGGCAAGCCACGGGATCGCAGGGTTCCAGGCATCGGCGCAGATCAGGGTGGAGGTGACCCAGGGCGCCTTGAGGTTCACGGTCTCTATCGCCCGGCCGGGCGTGTAATGCTTTCCCTCCTGAAGCTCCCCGTAGGTCGGGAGATTGACCTTCCGGTGGATGTGCAGCACCCGGCCGCTGCCGACGATGGCCTGTGAGTTCCGGCAGGATCCGTCGTCCGTCGCCTCGATGAAGCCGAAAGAGACGAGCATGTCTCCGGCGGCTTCGGCGATCTCGGCCAGCTCGGGTGCGTCAGCCGTCCGGGCGAGCGTGCCCAGATCCGGCGTCGAGAGATAATCGGTCAGCGACAGTTCGGGGAAGAGAAGGAGATCGACGCCCTTACCGCGGGCTTCGTCGATCGTTCGCAGATGAACGGCCAGATTGGCGGCGACGTCGCCGGGGCGGCATTCGATCTGCGCGGCGGCGACCTTGAGCATGGGCATCGGCGTGAACCCGGAAGAAGCGGAGGGGGCGTTTCCGCCCCCTCCGTTCGGTTTCCTAGATCAGGTTGTGGGACTTGAGGAAGTTCGACGCGACCTCCTCGATCGCCTTCTGGTCGACATCGACCTCGGCGTTCAGCCGGGCCATCACATTGTCGTCCAGAAGAGCCGAAAGCGCGTTCAGATGTTCGGCAAGCTCCGGATGCTGGTCCAGCGTTTCCTTGCGGATGACCGGCGCCAGCGCGTAGTTGGGGAAGTAGCCCTTATCGTCCTCGAGCACGACGAAGTCGAAGGCCGGAATGCGGCCGTCGGTCGCGAAGACGAGCCCGACCTCGACCTCGCCGTCCCGGAGCGCCTGGTAGACAAGGCCGGTATCCATCCGCACGACGTTCTCACGCCCGAACTCGAAGCCATAGGTCTCCTGCATCGGCGAAAGCCCGTCGGACCGGGCGTAGAACTCGGCGTTGCAGGCGAATTTCAGCGTCTCGCCACCGTTGATCTTCGCCGCCAGGTCGGACAGGGTCTTGATGCCCTGCGCCTCGGAGTCGGCCCTGCGCATCGCAAGCCCGTAGGTGTTGTTGGCCTTCGACGGCTCAAGCCAGACGAGACCCTTCTCGGCGTCGAGTTCCTTCACCCGCTGATAGGTCGCCTCGGCGTCCAGCCGTTCCTCCACCTTGTTGTAGGTGATGAGCGACGTCCCGGTGTATTCCCAATAGACGTCGATCTGGCCCGCTTCCTGTGCCTGGCGAAGAGGCGCGCTGCCCAGGCCCGCGCGCTTGTCGACGGTGAAGCCCTTGGCCGAGAGAAGCTGCGCGGTCATCTCGGCCATCAGCTGCTGTTCGGTGAAGTTCTTACCGCCGACCACGACGGTCTGGGCGGAAGCCGCGGCGGCGCCGAGCGTCAGTGCCGCTGCGGCAATGAGGCCGAGCAATTTGGGCTTGAGCATGTGGAGTCCTCTTCTGTTCAACTTGGGTTGTTCGATCCCCTGTCAGCGCAGAGGGTTCACGCCTCGCGGCACGAGCCAGTACTGACCGCGGCCGACCGCGAAATCGACGAGAATGGCGAGCAGGGCGGTCGGGATCGCGCCGGCGAGAAGCATTCCCGTTTCCATCAGGTCGATCCCGGTGAAGATCAGTTCCCCAAGCCCGCCGCCCCCGATCAGGAAGGCGAGCGGCGCGGTTCCGACGTTGATCGCCAGGGCCGTCCTAATGCCGGCGAGGATGACGAAGGCCGCGTTCGGCAACTCGACCTCGACCAGGATCTGGCGCGGAGTCATCCCCATGCCCTGCGCGGCCTCTATCAGGTGCCGCGGCACGGATTGCAGACCGGCGATCGTATTCAGCAGGATCGGCAGCAGCGTCAGCACGAACAGGCCGAAGACCGCCGGCGGCGCGCCGATGCCCAGAAACGACATCGCGAGCGCCAGAATGGCCAGCGTCGGGATGGTCGTGCCGAGATTGACGACCTGGGTCACCACGTTCGCGAACCGGGCGAACTGCCTGCGGGTCAACAGGACCCCGAGAGGGATGGCGACAAGAATGGCCAGCCCGCCGGAGATCGCGACCAGCCAGAGATGCTGGCGGGAAAGATAGACGATGTCGTCGAAGTGCCTCAGGATGGAGGACAGGAGGCCTGAGGACTGGCAATAGGCACCCGCCGCGAAGGCGGCTGCGAGCGCCACCCACCGAAGAGCGGACCGGGATCCCGAACGGTCCATGTCATCGATCCCGGTAGGTCGCGCCAAGCGCGTGGGTGATGCCGCGCTGCGTGATGTAGCCCTTGTAGAAGCCGTCGTCGTCGACGCAGGCAAGCCAGCTGACGTCGTGGGCGAACATCGTGGAAATCGCCGTGCGCAGGTCCTCGTTCACATTGACCGTGGCCGGAAGCTTCTCGTGGTTCTCGGCGACCAGGCCCTTCTTGTCCCGCGCCATGTCCAGCGTCACGAAGCCGCGCGCCCGACCCCGCGGGCCCACCATCACGATCGAGATGTGGCCCTTGTCCTTCATCATCGACACGGCCGTCTCCAGCGTGTCCTCGGCCCGGACGCGGGGCGGGTCCGCCATCATCACCTCGTGGACCTTGATCAGCCGGAGGCGCTTCAGGGTCCGGTCGCTGCCGACGAAATCGCTGACGAAGGTATTCGCGGGATGCGCCAGGATGTGGTCGGGGGTGTCGTACTGGACGAGACGGCCGTTGCGGAAGATCGCGATCCGCGTCGCCATCTTCACCGCCTCGTCGATATCGTGGCTCACGAACACGACCGTCTTCTTCAGCTCCGATTGGAGCCTCATGAATTCGTTCTGGATGATCTCGCGGTTGATCGGATCGATGGCGCCGAAGGGCTCGTCCATCAGGAGCACCGGAGGGTCCGCGGCGAGCGCCCGGACGACGCCGATGCGCTGCTGCTGGCCGCCGGAAAGCTCCTTCGGGTAGCGGCGCAGGAAGATCGCCGGGTCAAGATTGACCATCTCCAGAAGCTCCGCCGCCCGCGCGCGGGACTTTTTGCGATCCCAGCCAAGGAGGTCGGGCACCACGCAGATGTTGTCCTCGACCGTCTTGTTCGGAAACAGCCCGATCTGCTGGATGACATAGCCGATCGAACGGCGCAGCGTGACCTCGTCGACCTCGTCCGTGTCGCGGCCGTCGACATAGATCTTGCCGGATGTCGGGGCGATCAGGCGGTTGATCATCTTCATGGTCGTGGTCTTCCCGCAGCCCGAGGGGCCGAGGAGAACGCAGACCTCGCCAGCCGGAACCTCGAAGGAGACCCCGTCCACGGCGGTGAACGAATCGAAGATCTTGGTGACGTGTTCGAGGCGGATCATGAGCTGGCTCGGAGACCGGGAGAGGTAAGGGCGCGCTGCAGCGCGAGGAGTGCGCAGTCGACGACGATCGCGAGCAGGCTTACGGCAAGCGCGCCCGTCAGGAGCTGCCGGATGTCGGTCTGCGAGATGCCGCGCGAAATGAAGGTTCCAAGCCCGCCCGCGCCGATATAGGTGGCGATCGCCGCGACGGCGATATTGAGGATGATGGCGTTCCTGACCCCGTTGATGATCACCGGCAGGGCGATCGGCAGTTCGACCTCGCGCAGCCTCTGGAACGTGGTCATGCCCATGCCGCGCGCGGCCTCGCGCAAGGCGGGATCGACGTTCATGATCGCGGTGTAGGTGTTCCGGATGATCGGGAGCTGGGCATAGAGGACGAGCGCGACGACGGCCGGCACATACCCGATGCCGTGTCCGATGAGCCCGAGGATCGGGATCAGAATCCCGAAAAGCGCGATCGACGGGATGGTCATGATCGCGGCCGCGACGTAGAGCACGCGATCGGCCAGATGCTTGTTCTGGGCTATCAGTATTCCGATGGAGACACCGGTCACGATCGCAATCGATACCGCGAGACCGACCATCGAAACATGCTCAAGGGTCCGTTTCGCGATGACGGATATGTTCCCGATGATGAATTCGATCGTCTCCAAGCCCCTGCTCCGCCACATTCTTTTGTTGCGATGATTTTCGCGAAGGGGGTGGGATGCTCGCGTCGAAATTGCGACACGATGCCGCTGATTTCCGACCCTCCGCCCCTGGAGGCGGACCGGAGGCCGACCGGTTCGGCGCACGCGCTTCCGACGGTCTCATCCCGTAGATTCGCTTGTACCAAACAGCGAAATGGGAGGTCGAGGTGAAACCGACGGAGATCGCGACGTCCAGGATCGACCGGTCGGAATAGAGCAGCAGTTCCCGCGCCCGCTCGATGCGCAGCTCCATGTAGTGGCGCACCGGCGTGGTCGAGAGATAACGGAGGAACAGGCGCTCGAGCTGCCGCGGGCTGAGGCCGACACGACGGGCGATGTAGGGGAGCGGCAGCGGTTCCTCGATCTTCTGCCGCATGATGTCGATGGCGGCGCGCAGCTTGTCGGGAAGATGGGAGTGCGTCGCCTCCCTGCCGCCGCGCTGATCCTCGCGCTCGTCCCGGATGCGCTCGTGGTGGAACTGGTTGGCGACGCGGCGCGCGAGGTCCGGCCCGAAGCGGTCGGCGATCAGATGGAGCATCATGTCCATCGCCGCCGTCCCGCCGGAGCAGGTCAGCCGGTTCCGGTCGATCTCGTAGATCTTGCTCGTGCAGGAGATTTCCGGGAACTCTTCCAGGAAGGCTGGCCGGTTCTCCCAATGGATGGTGCAGCGGTATCCCGCAAGAAGGCCCGCCCTCGCCAGAAGATAGGTTCCCGTCGACAGCGCGCCGACATTGATGCTGCGGCGCGCGGCCTGGCGCAGGACAGAGAGATAGCGGCGCTCGTCGGCCGGCTCGATCCGCAGGCCCCCGCACACGAACAGGAAGTCTGCCTCCGCGAGCGCTTCCTCGTGATGGACGGCCGGGATGGGAATGCCGTTGGAGGCGCTGACGGGCGCGCCGTCGAGGCTCGCGAAGCGCCAGACGAACGCCTCGCGGTTCGTCAGCCGATTCAGCGACCGCAGCGGCTCGACGGCCGATGCGAGACTCATCATCGACAGGCCTGGGACGAGAAGGAAGACGAAGACTTCCGGTTTGGCGGGGTCGTGGGGCATCATCCGCCGATCATTTAACCGCGGAGACAAGGATTGGTTAGTCCTTATCTCCGCGGTGCCATGAGTCTAGCTCCAGGGGAAGGGGCTGGAGGAAACGGGATGGAGCTTTCCTTCCGCGTAGCGCGACTGCCGGAACGGCGCCAGCAGCGCGCTTTCCTCGCCCAGGATCTCCTGCGCGACGAGATCGCCGACACCCAGCATCTTGTAGCCGTGATTGGAGTCCGCGATCACGTAGCAGTTTTCGCGGAAGACATCGAAGACGGGGAATGAGTCGGGCGTGAAGCAGCCGATTCCGCCGGACTTCTCGTCATGGTAGAGGCCCGACTTGCCTTCGAACCGCTTGTGGCAGAACGCCAGCGCCGAGGTCCACATGTCCGCGAAGTCGGAGGAGGCGACGAATTCCGGGCTCTCCGGGCCGTAGGGATCGATCGCGACCTCGTCGACGGGCTTGTCGATCTTGTAGGGCATGGCCCCGCCCTGGACGCCGTTGAAGTGGAAATCCGGCTTGTAATAGATGCCCCAGAGCTGGTCGGTGATCAGCTTGCCGGTCCGGTCGGAGTAGAGCGGCGCGTCGGTGTCGACGTGCAGCACCGGCGGCATCTTGCCGTCATTCGTCTTCAGGAAGTCCGGCGGAACCTTCAGCACGCCTTCTTCCAGCTGCCAGAAGCGCCACATCGGCACGTCGTCGTAGATCTTCCCGTCCCGGCCCTTGATGGACACGGTCGTGGGCAGGTCCAGCATGCTCCAGAGATCGCGGATCCACGGGCCGGCGCCGACGACGACGTAATCGCACTCGATCCGGCCCTTGTCGGTCAGGACGGCCGAAACGGCGCTGCTGCCCTGGCCGAACTCGAAGCCGGTGACGCGAACGCCCTCGAAGATCCGTGCGCCCGCCTCGACTGCCTTGGCGGCGAGGGCCTTCATCGAGGCCATGTTGTTGGCGTAGCCGCCCCTCTTCTCGTGCAGGACCGAGGTGATCCCCTTTGCCTGCCAGTCGTCGAAGAAGGTCTTCATGTAGCGGGTGCAGTCGGCCTCGCCCTCGATGAATTCGGATTCGTAGCCGATCGCCTTCTGCTGCTCGTAGATCGAGGCGACGCCTTCGTGCATCACCTCCGGGCTGATCTGCATGTATCCGACCGGGTGGTAGTGGTAGGCTTCCGGATCGCTCTCCCAGACGGTCACGGAATGCGCCATCAGTTCGCGCATGGCGGGCTGGAAGTAGTTGTTCCGGATCACACCGCAGGCGATGCCGGAGGCGCCGGCTGCGATATGCGACTTGTCCACGACGATAATGTCCGCTTCGGACGAACGGCCTTTCGCCCGCAGGCGTTGCGCAAGGTGATAGGCCGTCGAAAGGCCGTGGATCCCGGCGCCGATAACGACATAACGGGCTTTGTTCGGAAGTGACATCGCTTACTCCGGAGCGCTGGTTCGATCGGTGACAGATGCGACGAAGCTTGCAGCGCCCGCCCGCCGGCTCAGGCCGGATTTCCGACATGGGTGTGCAAGAATGCGACGGCGGGCTTCAGGCATCCTCCCGGTCGCAAAGTGTCGGCGAGATGTCGGAAATCTGGGTGATCGCTACGCGAAACGGCCGATCATGTAGGGCAAATTTCACGAGTCGAGGTCGTCATCCATGATGCAGGCCATGTTACGGGAGCGTGTGGCGGAGGCGCTCGCCCAGCATCGTCCCGGGTTCAGCTTGCCCCAGGCGCTCTATGTCGATGACGACATGCACCGCGCCGATCTCGAAGCCGTGTTCGAGACCGACTGGCTCTTCGCCTGCAACGTCGCCGAGATCAAGCAGCCCGGCGACTACATCACCCTTGAAATCGGGCCGAACTCGGTCGTCGTATTGCGCGACCGGGACGGGCAGGTGAGGGCGTTCCACAACACGTGCCGGCACCGGGGCTCCCGCATCTGCCTGGAGGAGAAGGGGCGGGCGAACCGCCTGGTCTGTCCTTACCACCAATGGGTCTACGAACTCGACGGCAAACTCCTCAACGCCCGCCAGATGCCGCAGGGCTTCGACGTCTCGCAGTATCATCTGAAGCCGGCCAAGGTCGAGGTGATCTGCGGGCTCGTCTACATTTCGATCGCCGAGGATCCGCCGTCGCTCGCCCGTTTCCGTGCGGCGATCTCGCCCTATATCGCGCCGCACCAGCCGGACCGGACGAAGGTTGCCTACCAGTGCACCATCGTCGAGGAGGCCAACTGGAAGCTGGTCATCGAGAACAACCGCGAATGCTACCACTGCGCGGGCAACCATCCCGAGCTCCTGGTGAGCCTGATCGAGTTCGCCCTTCCCGACGATCCGCGTGCCACGGCGACGTTCCAGGACATCATGGGGCGGGCCGCGGCGAAGTGGGATCGCCTCGGCCTCCCGCATCGTCCGGCCGATGGCGGGAACGAGTTCCGCTGCATCCGGCTGCCGTTCAACGAGGGGGCCGTTTCCTTCACCATGGACGGGAAGCCTGCCTGCAACAAGCTTCTCGGCGACCTGACAGAACCCGACCTGGGGTCGGTCCGGATGTTCCGGGTGCCGAACAACTGGAACCACTTCCTGGCCGACCACATCATCCATTTCCGGGTTCTGCCGCTGTCCGCCAACCGGACCGCGGTCAAGACCACATGGCTCGTGCATGAGGATGCCGTCGAAGGCGTCGACTACGATGTGAAGCGGCTTACGGAGGTGTGGATCGCGACCAACGATCAGGATCGCCGCCTCGCCGAAAACAACCATCTCGGCGTCCGTTCGAAGGCGTACGAGCCGGGCCCCTACGCCCCGTCGGAATTCATGCTCAACAATTTCTCCGACTGGTACATGCGGAAGATGGCGGCCTATTGCGGGGTAGAGGCCAGGCACCTCACCGCGGCAGAGTGAGCCGATACCGAAATGAACCACGTGTCACCCGTATCCCACCCCGCCGAAAGCAGCATCGATTCGGGGATGGACACGCTCGTCTGCGTCGCCATCCGCCCGGAGACGCCGACCGTCAAGACCTTCACCTTCCAGTCGGAACACGGCGGTGCGCCGGCGTTCGAGGCCGGCCAGGCGATGACGCTCGCCGTCGAGATCGACGGGGAGCTCCTCTACCGGACATTCTCCCTGTCGTCGTCCCCGGCCCGGCGGGACGCCGTCGACGTGACCATCAAGACCCATCCTCAGGGCCGCGTCACGCGCTGGCTTCATGAGCGCTTCGAGGTCGGCATGAGGGTGCGTGCGCGGGCGCCGCGCGGCACCTTCACCATCGCCCGGCGTTCGAGCGACCGGATCGCGCTGATCTCGGCCGGCTCCGGCGCAACCCCTCTGATGTCGATGCTGCGAGCCATGGCCGATGCCGGGGCCGAAGCCGACGTCGCCTGGTTCCATTCGGCGCGGACGCCGGACGAGGTCCTGTTCGCCGACGAACTGGCGCGGCTGCAGCAGGGCTTTGGTCGGCTGTCGGTCGCCGTTACGGTTTCTCAACCCGTGCCGGGATGGTTCGGATATCGCGGGCGGGTGTCGCGGCGCCTTCTGTCCGTGGCGGTCCCCGATCTCGGTCGCCGCGACGTCTTCTGCTGCGGGCCGCAGGCCTTCATGGACGAGGTCAAGCTCATCCACGCCGCGGAAGGCGGCGACCGCGCGCGCTTCCACACCGAATCCTTCGGCCGGGGAGGAACGACGGCGAAACCGGCCGTCGAATTGCCCGCCGCGTCTCCTCTGGCTGGAGAGGCAACCTACAGGCTCCGCGTTGGCGGCAGGGAAATCCAGGTCGGCGCCGATGAAACGATCCTACAGGCGTCGCTGCGACAGGGCGTGGTCATTCCGTGCGGCTGCGGCGAGGGGATGTGCGGAACCTGCATCGTCCGCAAGTTGAGCGGGGAGGTCGTCATGGCCCATCAGGGCGGACTGTCGCCGGAGGAGGAGCAGGCAGGCCATATCCTTGCCTGTTCGACCCGGCTCCTCTCCGACGCAGAGATCGTGATCTGACGGCGGACCGGTTCCGGCACGACGCGGACGTCCCGCCACCTTCCCTTTGTCCGCCAGAAGACCATCCGATGGAAGCGTCCCTCGACTTCATCCACAAGCTCCGGTTCGAAGCGCTTCCGGACCCGGTCGTCCATCAGGCCAAGCGCGCCTTCCTCGACCTGGTCGGGGTGGCCGCCGCCGGGACGGAGACCCGGCTGTCGGAGATCGTCCGCCGTTTTGCCGTCAACAATCTGGGCGCCGGCCGGAATGGCGCCCGGATCCTGTTCGACGGGCGTCTCGCCAGCCTGTCGGGCGCGGCCTATGCCGGCGCGTCGACGATCGATTCCTTCGATGCCCATGACGGCCACAAGCTGACGAAGGGCCATGCCGGCGTCGCGATCCTCCCGGCGCTCCTGGCGCTTGCCGATCGGGCGCCGGGTATCGACGGACGGGAACTCCTGACCTCGCTGGTCCTCGGTTTCGAGATCGCGACGCGGGCCGGGATCGCACTCCATTCGAGCGTCAGCGACTATCACACCTCGGGCGCCTGGAACGCGCTGGGCGTCGCCGCGATCGGGTCCCGCGTCCTGAAACTCGACGTCACGGCGACGCGTCATGCGCTCGGCATCGCGGAATATCACGGCCCGCGCAGCCAGATGATGCGGTGCATCGACCACCCGACCATGCTCAAGGACGGTTCGGGCTGGGGCGCGCTCGCCGGAATGTCGGCGGTTCAGCTTGCGGCGGACGGATTCTCCGGCGCGCCTGCGATCACCATGGAGGCGCCGGAGCAGGCCCATCTCTGGTCCGATCTCGGCTCCCGCTGGCGCATGATGGAGCAGTATTTCAAGCTTTATCCGGTCTGCCGCTGGGCGCAGCCCGCCGTCGAGGCCGTGGCGGCCATCATGCGGCGCCACGCCGTGCAGGCAGACGCGATCGAACGTGTCGAGATCCGGACCTTCGCCGCCGGGGTCAGGCTGGGAACGAACCCCCCGCGCAGCACCGAGGAGGCGCAATACGCCCTGGGCTTTCCGGTGGCGGCGTATCTGGTGCGGGGCCGCATCGGGGCGGACGAGGTATCGGACGCAGGACTCGAGGACCCGGCGATCCTGTCCATGCTCGAGAGGATCGACCTCGCCGAAGATCCGGACCTGACCGCGCGCTTCCCGGCCGAACGGGCGGCCTCGGCCATCGTCAGGCTGCGCGACGGCACCGAATGCCGCTGCGAGCCGGTAACGGCCCAGGGCGATCCGGAAAATCCCCTGGACGACGACGCGATCGTGGCGAAGTTCCGCGACCTGGCGCGCGCGCTCGATCCCCGCCGAGCCCGCGCGATCGAAGAGGGCATCTTCGCGCTCGACGAGCGCTCGTCCGATGCCGGCCGGCTGCTGGACGCCGTGCTTTCCCCGATTGCGGCGCGCTGAGCGGACGTTCGGGCGGCCGTTGGCCGTCCGGCTCGAATGCATGAATGTGGGCAGAGGGTCCGACCGTCAGCACGGGCACGGGGGGATGCGGGCCGGCGTGCCAGGGCATCAAGAAAATCGGCCATCCCGGGCTTGACGGCTCGAAAGAACCACCGGGACAGGTTGGCTGAAATTTTGGGGGAAAATTGGTCGGAGTGAGTGGATTCGAACCACCGGCCCCTGCCTCCCGAAGACAGTGCTCTACCAGGCTGAGCTACACTCCGACCGCGCTGGTGCGGGGCTTATAGCGCGGGTGACGCGCCACATCAAGCGCCCGCTGCGGAAAAAATGAAGACCCCTCAGTAATCCCGCTCGACGCAGAAATCGACCACGTCCAGGAGCGCCCGGCGCAAGGGGCCGGCGGGGCAGGGCTCGAGCGCGGCCTGGGCCTGGCGGCCGTAGAAGCGGGCCCGCTCGATCGTTTCGGCCAGGGCGCCGTGGCGGTTCAGGAGCGCGATCGCGTGCTCCAGGTCGCCGTCCCGCTGGTCCAGATCCTCGATCGTGCGCCGCCAGAACGAACGCTCCTCCTCGTCTCCGCGGGCGAAGGCGAGGACCACCGGCAGCGTCAGCTTGCCCTCGCGGAAATCGTCGCCGATGGCCTTGCCCAGCTTGGCCTGCAGCGCCGAATAGTCGAGCACGTCGTCGACCAGCTGGAAGGCCATGCCAAGCTTCATGCCGTAGGTGCGGGCCGCATTCCGGATCGCCGGATCGACGTCCGCGACGACGGCGCCGACCTCGCAGGCCGCGCCGAAGAGGGCGGCGGTCTTGGATTCGATGACGGCGAGATAGGTCGCCTCAGTCGTCGTCGTGTCGTTCGCCGCCGCAAGCTGCAGCACCTCGCCCTCGGAAATGACGGCTGAGGCCTCGGAGAGGATCCGCAGCACGTCGAGCGACCCGTCCTCGACCATCAGCTGAAAGGCCCGGGCGAACAGGAAGTCGCCGACCAGGACGCTCGGCTTGTTGCCGAAAACTTCGTTCGCCGACGCCTGCCCGCGCCGCAGGTCGCTTTCGTCGACCACGTCGTCGTGCAGCAGGGTGGCGGTGTGGATGAATTCGACCGCCGCGGCCAGGCCGGCGGGACGGGGGCTTTCGTGGCCGCACATCCGGGCGATGGCCAGGGTCAGGACCGGGCGGAGCCGTTTGCCCCCCGAGGCGACGATATAGCCGGCCAGCTGCGGGATCAGCTCGACCGGGCTGTCCATCCGCTGGACGATCGTCCGGTTGACGGCCGCCAGGTCGTCCGCGACCAGCGCGATCAAACGGTCGAGGGCCGATCCGGCCTCTTTCGGGGTTTCCACGGGTTTTCCGGCGGCAACCGTCACTTTCAAGGAACTCCGACTGGATTGACGCCCGAGAGGCGCGCGGCCAGCATAGGCACGGGCCCCAACGGGTCAAGCGTGCCCCCCATTCCGGAACGGTCCGGCGAGCGTTCGCCCGCGTTCAATAGACGAGAAACCGTCGTCATGAAAGAACTTCTCCGTTCGACCGATCCGGTTCGCCTGTCCTGGCTTGCCGCCTATCTGGCCGATGCCGGGATCGAGGCGCTGGTATTCGACACGCATACCTCGGTCCTCGAGGGCTCCATCGGTGCCATCCCGCGCCGCCTCATGGTCCCAGAGGCGGACTGGGAGAGGGCGCGGCGACTGCTGGAGGAGGCCGGTGAAAGCCTGCCCCATGGCTGACCCTTCCGGCAATGCCGTCGAGCCGGTGCCTGCCGCGGCCACGGTGACGGAAGACCGCCTGTTGGGCGGCAGGGTACTGTTGCGGCAGCCGGCCGAAGGATACAGGGCGGCGATCGATCCCGTTCTGCTGGCGGCGGCCGTGCCGGCCGGGGCCGGTGAGACGGTCCTCGATCTCGGCTGCGGGGTCGGGGCGGCTTCGCTCTGCCTTCTGGCCCGGGTGGGCGGCGTGCGGGTGGTCGGGCTGGAACTTCAGAGCGGCTTGGCCCTCCTTGCCCGGGACAATGCGGAGGCGAACGGCGTGGCCGATCGTCTCGACATCGTCGAAGGCGACGTGGCGGCACCGCCTGCGCCGCTGGACGGATGCCGGTTCGACCACGTGATGATCAATCCCCCCTATCTGCCGGAGGGGGGCTTCACCGCCGCCCCGAACCGGTCGAAGGCGCTTGCCAACCAGGAATCCGGGATCGGGCTTGCCGCCTGGATCGACGCCGCCTGGCGATTCCTCGTGCCGAAGGGCAGGCTGACGATCATCCACAGGGCGGACCGGGTCGACCTTCTGTGCGGCTTGCTTCGCCCCCGCTTCGGCGGGGTCGAGATCGTGCCTCTGTGGCCGCGTGCGGGGCGCCCGGCAAGGCGGGCGATCGTGCGGGCGCGGCGGGATGTCAGGACGGCCGCAAGCCTGCTGCCGGGGATCGTGCTGCACGGTCCGGATGGGCGCTTCACGGCCGAGGCCGAGGCCGTCCTGCGCGATGCGGCCGCGCTGCCGGGTAGTTGAACGCCAGGATCGAACCCATCTCTTCCACATGTGGAACATGCAAGACCTTCTTTCGCGGCTTCCCGTCCAGCGCTTCCGGAACCCGCCGCTGGTCATCCCGGTGATCCGGCTTGCCGGGGTGATCGGGCAGGTCGCGGCATTCCGGCAGGGGCTGACGCTCTCCCATCTCGCGGGGACGATCGACCGGGCCTTCGCCTTCCAGCGCGCGCCGGCCGTCGCCCTCGCCATCAATTCTCCGGGCGGTTCGGCGGTCCAATCCGCCCTGATCGCGGCGCGCATCCGCGAGCTTGCACAGGAGAAGAACAAGAAGGTCTACGCCTTCGTGGAGGATGTGGCGGCCTCCGGAGGGTACTGGCTGGCGCTCGCCGCCGACGAGATCTATGCCGACCCGAACTCGATCGTCGGATCGATCGGGGTGGTTTCCGCGGGCTTCGGTTTTCCGGGGCTGATCTCCCGTTTCGGCGTCGAGCGGAGGGTCTATACGGCCGGCCGCTCCAAGGTGATCCTGGATCCCTTCCAGCCGGAGAAGGCGGAAGACGTCGAGAAGCTGAAGGCGTTGCAGGCCGAGATACACGAGAACTTCAAGGCTCAAGTCCGCGAACGGCGCGGGGCGAAGCTGAAGGCCGAGGACGGCGTGCTGTTCGAGGGCGAGTTCTGGACCGGCCGGACGGCGCAGTCGCTGGGGCTGGTCGACGGGATCGGGCACATGCGGCCGATACTCCGGGAGAAGTTCGGCGATCGGGTGAAGCTTCGGCTCGTCGGCCAGGAACGGGCATGGCTTCGGCGGCGGTTCAGCTTCACCGGAAGTTCCGGAGGAAGCCTCGTCGAAGGCTGGGCCGGCGAGGCCCTGGCCGCGGTGGAGGAGAGGGCGCTTTGGCAGCGCTTCGGGCTCTAGCGTCCATCCGGATGCGGCTTTTCTGCGATAGGGCCGGCGGCCGCTTGACCCCATCCGCCGGCAGGCTCTAAACAGCGCTATGCTCAGCCTGCCCAAGCTGCTCCTTCTGCTCGCGGTCATCGGCGCCGTCTGGTACGGCTTCCGGATGTTCGCGCAGATTCAGGCCGCCCGCGAGAAGGAGGGGGACGGAACCAAGGTCCGCGGCGCGCGTTCGTCGCGCCGCACAATACCGGCCCAGGACCTTGTCCTCTGCGAGAAATGCAAATCCTACGTGACGCCGGAAGGCAGCGGCTGCCGGCGGGGCGACTGCCCCTATGATCGTTGAGCGACCGCACCATCCCTTTCCGCCGGACGCCCCTTCGGACGGGCGCGGCGGCGTTCACAAAAATTGCCCTGCTACGTTCGCCTGCGGCCGCTTGATCGTGTGCAATCCGCCCACTATGGTGCGCCGCATCATAACCGCCCACGAGACATAGCGTCCTTCGATGGTCAAGGTCAGCGATCCGCCGCGATCCTTCCAAGAAATCATCCTGCGCCTCCAGGCCTTTTGGGCGTCCCGCGGCTGCGTGATCCTGCAGCCCTACGACATGCAGGTCGGAGCCGGCACCTTCCATCCCGCGACGACGCTGCGCGCGCTTGGCCCCGAACGGCAATGGAACTGCGCCTATGTACAGCCCTCGCGCCGGCCGACCGACGGCCGCTACGGCGAGAATCCGAACCGGCTGCAGCACTACTACCAGTTCCAGGTGCTCCTGAAGCCGTCACCGGCCAATAGCCAGGAACTCTATCTGGAAAGCCTCTATGCCCTCGGCATCGACCCGTCGATGCACGACATCCGCTTCGTCGAGGACGACTGGGAAAGCCCGACCCTCGGCGCCTGGGGTCTCGGATGGGAGGTCTGGTGCGACGGCATGGAAGTCACCCAGTTCACCTATTTCCAGCAGGTCGGCGGCATCGAATGCGATCCCGTTCCGGTCGAACTGACCTACGGGCTCGAACGGCTGGCGATGTACCTTCTCGGCAAGGACAACGTCTACGACATGCCGTTCAACGACCCGGACGCGCCGGGCGCCAAGACCTATGGCGACGTGTTCCTGCGCAACGAGCGGGAACAGTCGGCGTACAACTTCGAATACGCGGACACCGACGCCCTGCTGCGCCATTTCCGCGATGCCGAGGCCGAATGCCAGGCCCTGATCGCCAAGCGGCTTGCCCTGCCGGCCTATGACCAGGCCATCAAGGCCAGTCATCTCTTCAATCTGCTGGATGCGCGCGGCGTCATCAGCGTTGTCGAACGCGCAGCCTATATCGGCCGCGTTCGCGCCCTGGCAAAGGCTTGCTGCGAGATGTGGCTGGACGCTGCGTAGTTCGTTATCCCATCTGCCGCGTTCGCGCGGGGTGTCCCCTCGGCCGGTTCCGGACCGGAGTCGGCAGGACGGAGGGGCGCCAGCGCGGCCGGCCAACATCGGTTCGTGACCATGGCCGAATTCCTGCTTGAGCTCTATTGCGAGGAGATCCCGGCGCGCATGCAGGCGCGGGCGGCTGAGGATCTGAAGGCCCTCATCGAGAAGGGGCTGAAGGACGCCGGCCTCGCCTTTGCCCGGCTCGATGCCCATGTGACGCCGCGTCGCCTCGCCCTCGTCGCCGACGGTCTGCCGGTCAAGCAGCCCGACGTGGTCGAAGAACGGAAGGGCCCGAAGGTCGATGCGCCCCAGCCCGCGATCGACGGGTTTCTCCGCTCGACCGGGCTGACGCTGGACCAGTGCGAACAGCGCGACACGCCCAAGGGGCCGGTCTGGTTCGCGGTGGTGCGCCGTCCGGGGCGCCCGACGGCGGAGGTTCTGGCCGAGATCGTAGGCTCGGCCATCGGCGCCTTCGTCTGGCCGAAGAGCATGCGGTGGGGCGAAAGCGGATTCCGCTGGGTGCGTCCGCTCCACCACGTCCTGGCCTTATTCGACGGAAAGGTTCTGCCGGGCGGGCTCGACCTCAACGGCGGCGTCCGGTTCGACTTCACGGACGAGACACGCGGCCACAGGTTCCTTGCGCCCGCACCCGTCCGGGTCACGTCCTTCGACGATTATCGCGAAAAACTGGCGCGCGCCTCGGTCGTTCTCGACCGAGAGGAGCGCAAGCGCCTGATCGTCCAAGAGATCTCCAGGCTTGCCGCCGCGGAAGGGCTGCGGCTCAAGGAGGATCCGGGCCTTCTGGAGGAGGTCGCCGGCCTGGTCGAATACCCGGTCGTGCTTCTTGGCCGGATCGACGACAGCTTCATGAGCCTGCCGGCCGAGGTGCTGACCACCTCGATGCGCACGCACCAGAAATATTTCGCACTCGAGCGTGCCGACGGATCGCTCGCGCCACGCTTCGCCGTGGTCGCGAACACGACGACCCGGGACGGCGGCGCGACCGTCGTCGCCGGCAACGAGAAGGTGTTGCGCGCCCGGCTTTCCGATGCGCGGTTCTTCTGGGATCAGGACCGGAAGGTGCCGCTGGCCGACCGGGTGGCCGCGCTCGGCAAGATCACCTTCCACGAGAAGCTGGGTACCATGGCCGAGAAGGTCGACCGGATGATCGCTCTGGTCGGCGACCTGGCGGACCTCGGCGGCGATTCCGACCGCGCGACCCGGGCGGCGCTTCTGGCCAAGGCCGATCTCGTCACCGGGATGGTCGGCGAATTCCCCGAACTGCAGGGACTTATGGGCGGCTATTACGCGGCCGCTCAGGGCGAGGACGAAGCCGTCGTCCAGGCGATCGCCGAGCACTACAGGCCGGCCGGCCCCAACGACCGGTGCCCGTCCGCGCCGCTCGCGGTGCGGGTCGCGCTCGCCGACAAGCTCGACACGCTCGTCGGCTTCTTCGCCATCGACGAGAAGCCGACCGGAAGCCGGGATCCGTTCGCGCTGCGCCGGGCCGCTCTCGGCATCATCAGGCTGATCCGCGAGAACGGCCACCGGGTTCCGCTCGGACGCCTCGTCGGCGCAGCACACCAGCTCTACCTCACCCAGGGCCGGAAGCTGCAGCCGCGGGAGACCGTGCAGGCCGATCTCATGGCCTTCTTCGCCGACCGGCTGAAGGTCGCGCTGCGGGAGCAGGGCGTCCGTCACGACCTGATCGACGCGGTCTTCGCGCTCGGTGGAGAGGACGATCTCGTGCGCCTGCTCGCCCGGGTCGAGGCGCTGACCGGGTTCCTCGGCACCGATGACGGCGCAAATCTTCTGACCGCCTATCGCCGCGCCGGCAACATCGTCCGGATCGAGGCCAAGAAGGACGGCATCGAGGAATATGGGGAGGTCGACGCGGCCCGCCTGGACGCGCCGGAGGAGCAGGCGCTTCACGCGGCCCTCGAGGCGGTCCGGGCCGAGCTTCAGCCTCTTCTGGGCGCCGAGCGCTTCGCCGACGCCATGGGCGTACTGGCCGGGCTGCGCGCGCCCGTCGATGCCTTTTTCGACCGTGTGACGGTCAACGCCGACGATCCCGCATTGCGGACGAACCGACTGGCGCTCCTGTCCAGGATCGTCGGAACAATGAACTCGGTTGCGGATTTCTCCCACGTGGAGGGATGAGCCGCGACTGGAGCAATCTCTGGAGAATGACTCCCTCGTCCCTGCCGCTCGCCAATGCAAAGGGCCGCCGAATCCCTGGCCTTGTGCAGGTGCCGGGGGCGTCTACTCCGTTCCCGGTCCCCGATCCTATCCCGGATGTGGGGCCATGGCCTGTGAGGCCGTCCGGCAGCGGACGGCGATGCTGGGGAGAGCATCGATGACCGTGACCATGAACAAATGGGTGTATGCGTTCGGCGCCGGCACGGCCGAAGGCCGCGCCGACATGAAGAACCTTCTAGGCGGAAAAGGCGCCAACCTGGCGGAGATGAGCCGCCTGGGCCTTCCGGTACCGCCCGGATTTACGATCACCACCGACGTCTGCACCTACTTCTACGATCATGGCAAGCAGTACCCGCCGGATCTGAAGGACCATGTGGCCCACGCGATGGCGGTCGTCGAAGAACAGACCGGTATGAAGTTCGGGGATCCGGCGAATCCCCTCCTTGTCTCGGTCCGTTCGGGCGCCCGGGCCTCCATGCCGGGCATGATGGACACGGTTCTCAATCTCGGTCTCAACGACGAGACGGTGGAAGGTCTGGCCCGGAAGACGGGCGATGCGCGGTTCGCTTATGACAGCTACCGCCGTTTCATCCAGATGTATGGCGACGTCGTGCTGGGCGTCGACCATTACCGGTTCGAGGATGTGCTGGACGGCGTCAAGCGTGACCGCAACCTTTCGACCGATCCGGAACTGACCGCGGAGGACTGGAAGGAGGTCATCGACGGCTACAAGCAGGTGATCCAGGACCAGCTCGGCCAGCCCTTCCCGCAGGACCCGCAGGCGCAGCTCTGGGGCGCGATCGGCGCCGTGTTCGGATCCTGGATGAACCAGCGGGCGATCACCTATCGTCGGCTTCACGAGATCCCGGCAAGCTGGGGAACCGCCGTCAACATCCAGGCCATGGTGTTCGGCAACATGGGCGACGATTGCGCGACGGGCGTCGCCTTCACCCGCAATCCCTCGACCGGCGAGAACCTCTTCTACGGCGAATACCTGATCAACGCCCAGGGCGAGGACGTGGTCGCCGGCATCCGCACGCCCCAGCCGCTCACGATCGCGGCGCGCAAGGAGGGCGAAATCGACCTGCCGTCGCTCGAGGAACTCATGCCGGAGACGTACCGGCAGCTCTGCGAAATCCGCGAGCGCCTAGAGCGCCATTACAAGGACATGCAGGATATCGAGTTCACGATCCAGCAGGGTCGCCTCTATATCCTGCAGACCCGCAGCGGCAAGCGGACGGCCGCGGCGGCGCTCAAGATCGCGGTCGACATGTGCCGCGAGGGCCTGATCGACGAGGCCGAGGCCGTGCGCCGGATCCAACCGGCCTCGCTGGACCAGCTGCTTCACCCGACCCTGGACCCGAAGGCCGAGCGCAACGTCCTGGCCCGGGGCCTGCCGGCCTCTCCCGGCGCCGCTTCCGGCAAGATCGTGTTGACCGCCGACGAGGCCGAAACCCAGGCGCAGCTTGGCAATCGGGTCATCCTCGTCCGCGAGGAGACGAGCCCCGAGGACATCCACGGCATGCACGCCGCGGCCGGCATCCTCACCACCCGCGGCGGCATGACCAGCCACGCCGCCGTGGTGGCGCGCGGCATGGGGCGGTGCTGCGTCTCCGGTGCGGGCGACATCCGCATCGACCACAAGACCCGATCGATCTTCGTGCGCGGCGTGACCCTGAAGGCGGGCGACATCATCACGCTCGACGGTTCGACCGGCGAGGTGATGCTGGGTGAGGTTCCGACGATCCAGCCGGAGCTGTCGGGCGACTTTGCCGTGCTGATGGGCTGGGCCGACAAGATCCGCCGGATGAAGATCCGGGCGAATGCCGAAACCCCGGCCGACGCCCGCACCGCCGTCAAGTTCGGCGCCGAAGGCATCGGCCTGTCGCGGACCGAGCACATGTTCTTCGAGGCGGACCGCATCGTTGCCGTCCGGCGCATGATCGTCGCCGAAACCGAGGAGGAGCGGCGCGCGGCGCTGAACGAGCTGCTGCCGATGCAGCGGCAGGACTTCGTCGAGCTGTTCCGGATCATGCGGGGACTGCCGGTCACGATCCGCTTGCTGGACCCGCCGCTGCACGAGTTCCTGCCCCGGTCGGAGGAGGACTTCGCCGAGGTCGCCAAGGCGGCCGGCGTCGATCCCCTGAAGATCCGCCACCGGGCGATCCAGCTTCAGGAATCGAATCCAATGCTGGGCCATCGGGGCTGCCGCCTGGGGATCGCCTATCCCGAAATCTCGGAAATGCAGGTCCGGGCGATCTTCGAGGCCGTCGCCCAGGTCCAGCGCGAGGACGGTTCGACCGTCGAGCCCGAGATCATGATCCCGCTGGCCTTCTCGAAGGCCGAGCTGGATATCCTGAAGAAGGTGATCGACCGGGTCGCCGGCGAGGTCGAGCAGGCGACCGGCATCAAGCTGAACTATCTGGTCGGCACCATGGTCGAGCTGCCGCGCGCCGCGCTGAAGGCCGGCGAATTGGCAGAGACGGCCGAGTTCTTCTCGTTCGGCACCAACGACCTGACCCAGACCACCTTCGGCATCAGCCGCGACGACGCGGCGTCGTTCCTGCCGGCCTACCAGGCCCAGGGCATCATCGAGCAGGATCCCTTCGTCACCCTGGACCAGGAGGGCGTCGGCGAACTGGTCCGCATCGGCGTCGAACGCGGCCGGGCCGTCCGTCCGAACATCAAGCTCGGCATCTGCGGAGAGCATGGGGGCGATCCGGCCTCGATCGATTTCTGCGAGCGGGTCGGCCTCGACTATGTCAGCTGCTCTCCCTACCGGGTGCCGATCGCCCGGCTGGCGGCCGCGCAGGCAAGCCTCGCGGCCCAGAAGAAATAGGCGATGAATTGCGGCGGGCGGCTCTTCGGGCCGCCCGCCGACGTGTGGACCTGCCGTGCCATCGGGACTTTCGGGCTTGCCCCCGGCCGCCGGCGGCGGCCATCTTCCGGCCCTGATGGAAACCTCGTTCCTGACATTGCGGACCGGCGCCCGGTTGCGCCTTGCCAGCTGGCGGGCGGCGTCCGCCCGGTCGCGCGGTACCGTGCTTCTGCTCACCGGCCGGTCGGAACCTGTCGAGAAATACGAGGAGACGGCGGGCGATCTCCTGGCGAGGGGCTTTGCCGTTCATTCCCTGGACTGGCGCGGGCAGGGGCTTTCCGACCGGTTCCTCGCCGACCGCGAACGCTGTCACGTCGACGATTTCGCGATCCTGGTCGCCGATCTGGCCGAGGTGGTCGATCGTGTGGTTCTGCCGGCGGCCGGCGGCCGGCCGCTCGTCATGCTGGGGCATTCGATGGGCGGCATGCTCGGCCTGCGCTTCCTGGCGGAGCATCCGGGGCATGTCAGGCGTGCCGCCTTTACGGCACCGATGGTCGGGATCCAGGCGCTGAGGCGGGCACGATGGCTGCTGGCCGGGCTCGCCGACCTGGCCGTGGCGCGCGGCCGCGCGGGCGATTATGCGCTGGGGCAGGGTGATTTCGACCCGGACCTCCGCAGTTTCGCCGGAAACCGACTGACCTCCGACCCGGCCCGGTTCGAGGTGCATCGGCGCGCCTTCCAGACGAATCCCGAGCTGCGCGTCGGCGGCGTGACCTGGGGCTGGCTTGCGGCCGCGTGCCGGTCGACCCGGCTGCTGCTTACGCCGGCCTATGCGCGCCGGATCACGGTCCCGGTGCTGATCGCCAGCGCCGGACGCGAGGCGCTGGTCGACAACGCAGCCCAGAAGCGTCTTGCCCAATTCCTGCCCGACTGCACCTTCACGACCTATCCGGACGCGCTCCACGAAATCCTGATGGAACGGGATGAAATAAGGGATGGCTTTCTTTCGGACTTCGACCGCTTTCTGGAAAGGCACGGGATATGAGAACCGGCGCCGCCGCGGCTGCGGGGCCCTGGACGGGACGACGACGCTGACCGGTACCGTTTCCCGGGTGCTGTATCGGGCCGTGATGGTCCTGCTTTCGATTCTATGCCTGCCGGTCACGGCCCCGGCGGCGGAAGCCGATGCCCAGCCGGTCGACCTGGAACTGGTCCTCGTCGTCGACGCGTCGGCCAGCATTTCCGGCAATGTCCTGGAGTTCCAGCTGCGCGGCCACGCGGCCGCGTTCCGGGACGAACGGGTCGCCGCTGCCGTGACCTCCGGGCCGGTGGGGGCGATCGCCGTGACGCTTGCACAATTCTCCGATCCCAACAGCCTCGAGGTCCTGATCCCCTGGACGCGGCTGGGCACCAGGGAGGAGGTCGCGCAATTCGCCGATGCGATCGCGGCGGCGCCGCGGAACGCCCGCACAGGTTCGACCGCCATCGGCAGCGCCATTCGCGATGCCACGCGCCTGTTCGACGGCAATGGCTTCGACGCCGTCCAGCGCACGATCGACCTCACGAGCAATGGCTTCTCCAATGCCGGCCTGGATCCGGCGCTCGCGCGGGATCTTGCGGAACAGGCGGGGGTGACGATCAACGCGATCGCCATCCTCAACGACTTCGACTGGCTTGAATTCTACTACCGGCAAAGCGTCATCGGCGGGGTCGGCGCCTTCGTGCGCACCGCCACCGACAGCGACAGCTTCCGGGACGCCCTGATCCAGAAGCTGATCGACGAGATGGTCTGGCAGCCGGCCCTCCCCGGGCAGAGAGGGCGGGCTTTCGGCTGATCTAGAAAGCAGCGTAGGCCGGCTTCTCGGCCCGGAGCGCCACGTCGCCTGCCGTCAGTCCCTGCGCATCCATCGCCTCCAGCCGGATGAGCGCGATGCCGCGGTTGCCGAGGCCGCTGCGGACCTCGCCGACCTCCTTTCCGTCGAGCAGGATCGGGGTTCCGGGCGCCGGCACCGGACCGTCGGCCTCGATCCCGACGAGGCGCTTCTTGACCAGCCCGCGATATTTGGTTCGGGCCGTCAGTTCCTGGCCCACATAGCAGCCCTTGTCCCAGGAGATCCCGTTCAACTCGTCGAAATTGCTTTCCATGAGCGTCGACTTCTCCAGGACAAGGTCCCGCGACCCGTCCGGGACGATGTGGCGCAGGCGCAGCGCCTCATAGTCCTCCGGCCCGGCCGCAACGAAGCCGGCAACTATCAGGATGCCGTCCGCTTCTCCGGCCGGAAGGATGAGCCGCGCGCCCATCGCGCTCAGGCGCGGGTCGACATAGGCGATGCCGGCCGGCTCCATCGGGCGGGCTGCACCCTCCGTTCCGTTCAGGCCCAGCGCCTCTGCGGTACCCTCGCCGAAGGCCGCGGCCACGACCATCCGGCCGGTGACGTCTTCGATCTCCACCTTGGCCCGCAGCCGGAAAAGCTTGAGGCGGCGCATGAGGTCGTCGCGACGTCCGGCTTCGCAGTCGAGGAAGAGGGATTCGCCGTCGGAGGAGACGAAGAAGTCGTGCAGGTACTTGCCCTGCGGCGTCAGCAGCGCGCCGTAGATCGCGCGATCCGGCGCGACCCGGCGCACATCGCTGGAGATCAGGCCATGCAGAAAGGCAATCCTGTCCTCGCCGCTCAGCTTCAGGACACCGCGTTCTTCAAGAAGCCGGAAGAGGGGCATGGAAATCCGTTTGTCTGTCGTTTCCGATGCCAAACAGTTGGGCAACGGGCGGCGCGAAGACAAGCGGCGGGAGAAAGGCGGCAGGGTCAGCCCCCCGGCATGGCGGTTCCGCCGGATGCCCGCGGCGTCCCCTCGTTCCCACCGCGGGCAGTCCTCTGGCGGTGGACGGTCTCCTCATAGGCGGCCTGCAGCTCCGCGCGCACCGAAGGCCGGCCGGGCGCGGGTCCGGCCGGCGCCGGCACGCCCAGATGCTCCTGTCTCAGTTCGTCCATGAACCGGTTCCAGAGCGGTGGGCCTCCTTCCTCGAGGATCCGGGCCCGGATGCTCAGCTCCTCGCTGACCGGCAGATGCCGACGCCCCCAGGCGCCCAGCTGGGCCAGCACGGGAACCAGCGTGATCGCCATTTCGGTCAGGCTGTAGATCGTCTTCTGCCGGTGGCTGGGATCGTCGCTCCGGGTCAGGAGCCCGGCTTCGACCAGGGTCTTCAGCCGGTCGGCCAGGATGTTCGAGGAGATGCCTTCTTCCGATTTCAGCAGCTCCCGGAAATGGCGCCGGCCACCGAAGATGATGTCCCGGATGATCAGAAGGCTCCATTTGTCCCCGATCACCTCGAGGGAGAGGTTGATCGGGCAGCCCGATCGATGTCCGGCACTCATTCTCGATCCTCTCTCATGCTCCGATTCCGTCGGCTGGATCATCACACTCCCGGATCAAGCCCGGTTGCAAGATATGGGGGTGTCCGCCACGCCGTCCGCCCGGCTTTCGCCGGAGGGATGCAGATCGGCATAGGCGGCCGCCGATCCCGGCGCTATAACCCGGGCCGATGAAATCGCCCAGGGGAGAGTTGAGCTTTGGCCGAGCGTTTCGATCTGATCCTCCGCGGCGGCGCCGTCGCCACCCCTTCCGGTGTCGAGCCCGCCGATATCGGCGTGATCGCGGGCCGTATCGCGGCCCTCGGTGCCCTGGGCGGCGCCTCCGCGGCCGAAACGGTCGACTGCACCGGGCTCACGGTGCTTCCGGGGGTCATCGACACCCAGGTCCATTTCCGGGAGCCCGGGGGCGAGCACAAGGAGGATCTGGCGACGGGGACCGCCGCCGCCGTGGCGGGCGGCGTTACCGCCATCTTCGAGATGCCCAACACGACACCGCTGACGACGTCGGCCGAAGCGCTGGCGGACAAGCTGGCCAGGGCGCGCGGGCGGGCATGGTGCGACCATGCCTTCTTCGTCGGCGGCACCGCGACCAATGCGGAAGACCTGCCGCGGCTCGAACGGTTGCCCGGCTGCGCCGGGGTCAAGATCTTCATGGGCTCGTCTACCGGGGATCTTCTGTCCTCCGACGACGGGTCGATCGGGCGGATCCTGGCCAACGGCCGGCGCCGGGTCGCGGTCCATGCCGAGGATGAAGAGCGGCTGAAGGAGCGCCGCGCGATGGTCGCCGACGGCGCGCCGGTGCGCATGCATCCCGAGTGGCGCGACGTGGAAACCGCGCTCGGCGCGACGAGGCGCCTGCTGCGGCTGGCCTCGGAGGCCCGCCGTCGGGTGCACGTCCTCCATGTCACGACCGGCGAGGAGATGGAGCTTCTGGCCGGGCACAAGGCCCTAGCCACGGTCGAGGTCACGCCCCAGCATCTGACCTTCGCCGGGCCCGAATGCTACGATGTGCTGGGCAGCCGGGCGCAGATGAATCCGCCGATCCGGGACGAAGCCCAGCGGGCGGCTCTGTGGCGCGCGGTGGCCGACGGGACGGTAGACGTGCTCGGCTCGGACCATGCGCCCCATACGCTGGAAGAGAAGGCGCGCCCCTATCCGCAAAGCCCGAGCGGCATGACCGGCGTCCAGACGCTGGTGCCGGTCATGCTGACCCATGTCGCGGAAGGGCGCCTCACGTTGCAGCGCTTCATCGACCTGACGAGCGCCGGGCCCGCCCGGGTCTTCGGCATCGCCGGCAAGGGCCGCATCGCCAGGGGCTATGACGCCGATTTCACGATCGTGGATCTCGACGCCCGGCGCAGGATCACGGACGGCTGGATCCGCAGCCGTTCCGCCTGGACGCCCTATGACGGGGTCGAGGTGATCGGCTGGCCGGTCATGACCGTCCTGCGTGGTCGCGTCGTGATGCGGGACGACGAGCTGCTTGGCGAACCCGCCGGTGCGCCGGTACGCTTCCTGGAGTGCCTGGACGCCGGTTGACCCTCGGGCCGAAGGGGCAATCGGGGTCGGGTCCGATCCGCCGGGTAGCCAGCCAAGGGGGATGCCATGATGTTTCCAGCCCGCACGGTCCTCCATCTTCCGATTCTTCTCGCCGGCATCGTCGGCCTTGGCGGCTGCGGCAGTTCCGACCGGGAGGAGGCGGACATCCGACGCGCGCCCCCGATCTTCTGCTATCGCACCCTTGCGGAACCGGACTGCTATGCGGTGCCGCAGCCGGGGCCGCCCAACCGCATCATCGGCATGGCGCCGGTCGTGTTCCTGCCGCGATAGGCCGGCCGAAATCCCGGGCCGCCGGCCTTACGGTTCCTGCAGCAGAGACCGGTAGGCGGCCGCAAGCGCCGGGACCGCCGCGGCGATCAGCCGGTGCCCGTGTTCGGGCGTGGCGAGAGACGGGTCGGAGCCCATCCGGCCGTCGGGGTGCCGGGCGCGGAAATGCCGGGAATCGTGGAAGGCGGCGGACGGCGCCACGGGCGGGTCGAGCGGTGCCGTCTTGATGTGATCGGGAAAGAGCGCCCGGGTGACGGCGATCTCGCTGGCGGTGGCATGGGCGCCGTCCCGGCTGCCGTACAGCTCGCGTCCGAGATTGCGCACCTCCTGCCCGTCCCACCAGTTCATCACCTTCAGGCGCAGGTCCGGCGCGGCGGCGCCGCGTGTCGCCCGCGCCTCGGCGTGGATCTCGTAGAAGGCGGCCTTGATCGTCGGCAGGTTGCCGCCATGGCCGTTGATGAACAGGAAGCGCTCGAACCCGTGCCAGGCCAGGGACTGGACGACATCCCGGATCACCAGGACCAGGGTCGAGGGCCGCAGCGTGACCGTGCCCGGAAAGGCCATGTGGTGTTCGGCCATCCCGACGCCGATCGTCGGGGCGACCAGCGCCCCCGCTTCCTCACCGACCCGAAGCGCGATCCCCTCGGCGCAGAGCGCGTCGGTGCCGAGAAGTCCGGTCGGCCCGTGCTGCTCCGTCGAGCCGATCGGCACGATCACGCCGCGGGACCTCTGAAGATAGCTCTCGACTTCGGGCCAGGAGAGAAGCTGAAGGCGCATTGTCGGCTCAATGGTGGTGGTGGCGGTGGAGTATGCGGTCGGTGAGACCCGTATCGTAGGCCAGGCCCTCCGGCGTCAGGACTGCGGTGCCGGGCATGGACGGCCGGACCAGCCCCTTGCGGGCGAGGGCGACGAAGACGGCAGGGTTGTGCAGGCCGGTCGCGTCGCTGCCCATCACGACGGCATCGCCGACATGGTAGTGGTCGCCGTGCGGCGGCGGGAAGTTGCCGACCAGGACCGAGCCGTCCTCCGCCGGCGCTTCGGCATGGCCGGGCGACCGCGCCAGCTGCTGCAGGATGGTCAGGGTCTTGGCCTGAAGGGGATTGAGCTTCAGAGGATTGCTTCTCGGTGGCATCGCTACGCTGTCCGGATCTCGTGGTCTTAAGGGCCGGCAGACTAGCCGTGCTTGGCGCCCGCCCGTCAAGCCGGTTGGGGCATCCGGCGATCGGTCAGTGCGAATGTCGCGGCACCCCCTTGCGTTCGGCGATCCTGAGGTAGAGCGTCGCCGGCTCGATGCAGGCCCCGGTCGAAAGCTGCCCGACCGTGGCCCGATGGATCTCCTGCCAGGGGGTCTGGCTTTCCGGATAATCGGGGTGCCAGGCGGCCCGGCGTGCGGCCAGTTCGTCCGCCTCGACCAGCAGATCGACGCGGGCCTTCTCCAGATCGATCCGCACCCGGTCGCCGGTCCGAATGAGGGCAAGGCCGCCGCCGACTGCCGCTTCCGGCGAGGCATTCAGAATCGAGGGGCTTGCCGAGGTGCCGCTCTGCCGGCCGTCGCCGATGCAGGCAAGCTCCGTGACACCCTGCCGGATCAGATGGTCCGGAGGCTGCATGTTGACCACCTCGGCCGAGCCCGGGTAGCCGACCGGGCCGCAGTTCCGGATGACGAGGATGCAGTGCTCGTCGATGCCGAGATCCGGATCGTTCACCCGGGCATGATAGTCCTCGGGCCCCTCGAACACGATCGCTCGGCCCTCGAACCTGTTTTCCGCTCCCGGTCGGCTGAGATAGCGTTCGCGGAACTCGCGGCTGATGACGCTCACCTTCATCACGGCGGAATCGAACAGGTTGCCGGTCATGACGATGAAGCCGGCGTCCCGCATCAGCGGCTGGTCGTAGGGACGGATGACGTCGCGGTCGCACGCCTCCTTCGCGTGTTCTCCGATCGTCCGGCCGCTCACGGTCAGCGCGTCGCCATGAAGCCGCCCCGCTTTCAGAAGCTCGTGCAGGACCGCAGGCACGCCTCCTGCCCGGTGGAAGGCTTCGCCCAGGTGAACGCCGGCCGGCTGGCAGTTAACGATGAGGGGTATGTCGTGCCCCACCGTCTGCCAGTCCTCGATCGTGAGCTCGACGCCCATATGCCGCGCGATCGCGATCAGATGGGGCGGGCAGTTACTGGATGCCCCAATCGCGGAGGCGACCGCGATCGCGTTTTCGAAGGCCTGCCTTGTCAGGATCCGGGACGGCCGAAGATCCTCCTCGACCATTTCCACGATGCGTTGCCCGGTTCGGAAGGCCATCTGTGCCCGTTCCCGATAGGGAGCCGGGATGCTGGCGCAGCCCGGCAGCGACATGCCGAGCGCCTCGGCCAGGCTGTTCATCGACAGGGCGGTGCCCATGGTGTTGCAGTGGCCGACGCTGGGGGCTGAACCGGCCGCCATTTCCATGAACTGGTCGTAGGCGATCTCCCCCGCCGCGTACATCCGGCGGGCCTCCCAAAGGATCGTGCCCGGACAGGACGATTGCCGGGATGTCGACCGTGGCCGCGCCCATCAGGCAGGCCGGGGTCGTCTTGTCGCAGCCCGTCGTCAGCACGACCCCGTCCAGGGGATATCCGTACAGAACCTCGACCAGGCTGAGATAGGCAAGGTTGCGATCGAGCGCGGCTGTCGGACGCTTGCCCGTCTCCTGGATGGGATGAATCGGGAATTCCAGCGGAATGCCGCCCTTATCGCGGATACCCTCCTTGACCCTGCAGGCCAGATCCAGGTGGTGGCGGTTGCAGGGGGCGAGATCGCTGCCGGTCTGGGCAATGCCGATGATCGGACGCCCCGATTGCAGCTCCTCCCGGGTTATCCCGAAATTCAGGTAGCGCTCGACATAGAGCGCGGTCAGATCGGGGTATTCCGGATTGTCGAACCAGGCCTGGCTGCGGAGCCTCGGGCGGGGATTCTCGGTCATGGTGCTGTCCTCCAGCTTCTCCCAGAAGGATAGACGCGAGGGAACCGGAACGGGTTTCGCGGCTTTCGAAACGAGACGCCGGGACAGGGAGGCCGCATGGACCAAGCCGCGCCGAAAGTCGTGTCGATCGGCGAAGGGATGATCGAGATCCGGATGCTGGACCGGGACCGGGCCAGCATCGGCTTCGGCGGCGACACCATGAACGTCGCGATCTATCTCGCGCGGCTGGGCGTGGGCGTGGATTATGCGACCGCGCTGGGCGACGACGCCTATAGCGACGCCATGCTGGATCTCCTGAAAGACGAAGGGGTCGGGACCGGTCTCGTCCGCCGTCTTCCCGGTCGCTTGCCGGGCCTCTATACGATCCGGACGGATGAGAAGGGGGAGCGGACCTTCCATTACTGGCGCGACCGTTCGCCGGCCCGGGAGCTGTTCGACCTTCCCGATGCCGACCGGCTTGCGGGCGACATCTCCGGCTTCGACCTCATCTATTTTTCCGGCATCACCCTCTCGCTCTATGGAGAGGCCGGCCGGCAGCGGCTGCTCTCGGCGCTCGATGCCGCCCGCGCCCGGGGCGCGCGGGTTGCCTTCGACAGCAACTACCGCCCCCGGAACTGGCCCGACGTGACGAAAGCCCGGGCGGTCATCGGCGAAATGCTGGGCCGGACCGACATCGCGCTGCCGACCCTGGACGACGAGCAGGCGCTTTTCGGCGACGCCGACGCCGCGGCCTGCGCCCGCCGACTGCGCGCGGCCGGCGTTGCCGAGGTGGCCGTGAAGCTGGGGGCGGAAGGCGCCTGGGCCGACGGCCCGGACGGCGCATTCCCGGTCCCGATTGCGCGGCGGGTAACGCCGGTCGATACGACGGCGGCCGGCGACAGTTTCAATGCGGGATATCTTCAGGCGCGCCTGGCCGGCGTTTCGCAGGGCCATGCCGTCCGTGCGGCCGAGGCGCTCGCTGCTGAAGTCATCCGCCATAGGGGTGCGGTTATTCCCAGGGACGCCATGCCGGATCTGGGCCGGCGCGAGCCCGGTACGGACAAGACATGACCATGGAAGACTATTTCCGGCGGGCGCCGGTCATCCCTGTCCTGACGATTTCCAGGATCGAGCATGCCGTGCCGCTTGCCCGTGCCCTGGTTTCCGGTGGTCTGCCGGTCCTGGAGGTCACGCTGCGGACGCCGGCGGCGCTCGAAGCCCTCGCAGTGATCCAGCGGGAGGTTCCGGAAGCGGTCGTCGGATTGGGCACGATTCTCGCCCCCGGCGACGTTGCTTCCGCGCTCAAGTCCGGTGCGGCCTTCGGCGTCAGTCCCGGCCTCACGCCGGAACTGGCGCAGGCGGCGCGGGAGGCCAGTCTCCCGTTCCTGCCGGGGGTTGCAACGGCATCGGAGGTGATGCGCGCCCGCGCCTACGGCTTCCGTCATCTGAAATTCTTTCCGGCCGAGGCGGCCGGCGGCCGGGTGGCCGTCGCGTCGCTTTCCGGGCCGTTCCCGGAGATCCGGTTCTGCCCGACCGGCGGCATTCGGGAAGAGACGGCGAGCGCGTGGCTCGCGCTTCCGAACGTCCCTTGCGTCGGCGGCTCCTGGCTCGCGCCGGAGCACGATCTGGAGGCCGGCGCCTGGGACAAGATCGCCGCGCGCGCCCGCCGCGTCTCCCGCAGGTGGTGAGGCCGGCGGCGATGTGCCTGTCCGTCAGTCCTTCAGGAAATACTCGACCGTCGAGACCACCCGGACCGTCTTGTTGATCTGCCGGTTCTCGTCCAGTCCCGGCGTGCCGTCCTGGGCCAGGATCTGGAAGACACCCTGATTGGCAGAGCGGATGCCCCCCACGGCGCTGCCGGAATCCGCCGCGAACTGCTCCGCGCCCTGGCGCGCATTGCGCGTCGCTTCTGCGATCATCTCGGGCTTGATCTCGTTGAGGCCGGTGAAGGTGTAGAAGGGCCCGGCCATGAAGTCGCTGCTGAGCACGACCCCAGCCGAAAGCAGGGCGCCGATGCGCTGGCTGGTGGCGTTGATGCGGTCGACGTCGGTCGACCGGACCAGGATCGTCCGGGCGACGATGAATCGGCTTTCTACGGGGCCCGAGCGGTAGGTCTGGGCCAGGAGATCGGTGACATCCAGCCCCTGGAGCTGGATTTCCTCGTCCGTCGTGCCGTTGTTCCTCAGGAAAGTGACGACGGCGTCCGTGTCCGAATCGATCTTGGCCTGGACTTCGGAGAGGTCGTTGCCCGTCGCGACGAAGCGGATGGGCCAGAGCGCGAGGTCGGCCCTGACCGCCCGTTCGGAGACGCCCTTGACCGTGACGTATCGGTCGCCCGTCCTGGCTTCGATGACGCCGCGGCCGACGAACCAGCCGCCCGCGGCAATGCCTACTGCCAGGAGCAGCGCGCCCAGCGCCAGAACCCATCTGCCATTCACGTCCCTGATCTCCCTGATTACCCGTTTTGAATACGTAACGGGACACATGTGGCGCAAACAAGGCCGGAATCGACGGTCGCGGGGGCGAGGGGCCGTCGGCGGCCCATGCCTGTCAGCCCACCCTGGTCACCAGCGCGTAGCCCGCGAAGGTCGCCAGAAGGGAGCCCGCCACATGCGCCAGCACCGTCGCCGTCGCCCATCCGACTTTGCCGGTCTGGAGCATTGAGACCACCTCGGCCGAGAAGGTCGAGAAGGTGGTGAAACCCCCGCAGAATCCAGTCACCACCAGAAGGCGCCAGGCCGGATCGAGAGTCGGGAGCTTGAGGACGGCCGCCGAAACCGCGCCGATCACGAAACCCCCGGCGATGTTCACGAGCAGGGTGCCGAGCGGGAGGTCGGGAAAGACATCGTTGAGCTTCAGCGAGATCAGCCAGCGGCAGGCGGAGCCGAGCGCACCGCCGATGACGACACTGAGCAGGGAGACATACATGGGGACTGTTCCAGTGAATGGCCTGGATCTGTGGGGAAGTGGTCGGGGGAGGGGCGGCTCCGGTCCGCCCGAAGGCGGTCTTGGCTGTTTCGGAGGAATCAGGGGTTCACTTCGCGGTCGTTTTTCCTCCGCGTCAAGCGATCGAAGCAAGGGCGGGGCCGGCGGGCGCCGGTCGGCCGGCGAGGAGCCGTCTCAGGACCGTCCGCCCGTGAACTCGACCAGGTCCCAGAGATTGCCGTAAAGGTCCTCGAATACCGCGACCGTGCCGTAATCCGCCTGCTTCGGTTCGCGCACGAATCTGACGCCGCGTTCCCGATAGGTATTGTAGTCCCGCCAGAAGTCATCCGTTTCCAAGAACAGGAAGACCCGTCCGGCAGCCTGGTCGCCGATGACCCGGGCTTGATGTTCGGTCGCCGCCTGCGCAAGCAGGATGGACGGCCCGCTGCCGCCCTTCGGCGCGACCACGACCCAGCGCTTGTCCCGCTCCGGCTGACGGGTGTCCTCGACCAGTTCGAAGCCAAGCTTTTCGACGAAGAAGGCGATTGCCTCGTCATAATTGCGGACGATCAGGGCGACATGGGCAAGCGCTTGCGGCATGGGTGCATCCTTCGAGCCTGGCAAGCGCCCAGCATCGCGCCGGCCCGGGGCGGCAGCAACGGGCCTGAAACCTTATCTGGGCGGGAGCGCGCGTCTCAAGCGGCTCCGGAGCAGGGAACCCAAAACCATCGCGGGCCCGGGCGTTCTGGCAAGCCCGGCTTTTCCAGCGGGCATGGCCATGCAACGATCCGCGGCGGTCGCCGTGACTGTCTTGAAATCTGGCCGGGTTTTCGATGAAAGCGGTGGTGCCCAGGGACGGAATCGAACCGCCGACACGGGGATTTTCAGTCCCCTGCTCTACCAACTGAGCTACCTGGGCGCCTGGGGCGTTGCGGACGGCGGTGCCGTCCGCGCCGGGTGCTTATAGGCAAACCGGGAGCCCCTGTCCAGTCGTCAGTTGCGATCAATCGTCATCATTTTCCGGCCGGGAAGGGGCGCCCTCCTCGGCGGCGGCGGGATCGGGGTCGGTGATGCGATAGGCTTCGCCCAGCCAGCGGGCCAGGTCGATGTCCTTGCAGCGGCGGGAGCAGAAGGGCCGGACCTCCGCCAGGGTCGGACGGCCGCAGATGGGGCAGCGGCCGCCGCGGGCGGCGCGAACGGCGGCGAGGGGGACGGTATTGTCGCTGTTCTGTGTCATGGCGTGATTGAGAATCGGCATTGGCGCGGCAGGATCAAGGGGCGGCCAGCTCGAAGAGGGCGGGCCCGCGCCGCTCGCGCGCCAGCTCGAAAAGGCCGAGCGAGGAGAGGCGGTCCGCCAGGCGCAGGCGCGCCGGATCGCCTTCGACGGCGCGCCGCAGGGCGGCAACGACCAGCCCTTCGTCCCGTCGCTTCATCGAGATGAAGTCGATGACGACGATCCCGCCCACGTTCCGCAGGCGGAGCTGCCGGGCGATCTCGGCTGCGGCCTCGCGGTTGGCGTGGAACGGGTCGCGGGCCGCACCGGCATTGACGTCGATGACGGTGAGGGCGCGCGTCGGCTCGATGACGATCGATCCGCCGGAGGGAAGCGCGACCACGGGGTCGAGAAGGGCGGGCAGCAGGTCGGGGATGTCCGTCGGCCCGGTTTCGAGCCGGGGCGCCGCATCGCCGAATTCGTGGCGGATCCAAGGGGCGAGCGCCGGATCGGTCGCCGCCGAATCGAGCCTGACCAGGGACGCGCCCGGATTGTCGAGAAGTGCTCGCCGGGCGACGCCGGGGCCGCGTTCCAGCAGTTCGGGCCCGCGCGCCGCGCCGAAGCGGGCCTGGATCGACGCCCAGCGGTCGGAAAGGCGGCACGCCTCGGCCTCGACCGCCGGAAGCGCCGCCTCGGCGGCCGCGCGCCGCACGATCCAGCCGCCGGAAAGCAGGCGTCGCCACTGCTGCCGGGCCCCGGGCCCGAGTTCCCGGGAAACCGTGACCTCGCCGCTCTCCGGCACATGGACAAGCCAGCGGCCGGCAAGCGCCACGTCCAGCGTCGCCTCGGCGCCCTTGTCCTCGCGCGGCTCGCCGACGATCTGGACGAGGGCGAGCCCGCCCTCGACCGGGACTGCGCGGCCGGGGCGGAGCGGCAGATAGGCCGGGCGTTCGGCGCCGATGTCGAGGAAGGCGGCGCCGGCGGTCCGGTCGGCCCTGAGCACCTTCGCGGCATAGACCGAGCCGATTAGGCCGGCGCGATCCAGCCTTTCGCCCCAAAGGTCGGTCAGCATTCCGTCCCGCGCAACGCCGGCAAAGGCCGCCCCGTCGATGGCGGCGATCTGGATCTCGACGGTCACCGGGGCCACCCGGCCGCTCAGGCCGGCCGCCAGCCGGCGCCGTCCAGAAGCTTGGCGGTTTCGTGGAGGCAGAGCCCGACGACGTTGGTGTAGGAACCCGAGAGCCAGCGCACCAGCGCCGCCGCACGGCCCTGGATGGCGTAGCCACCGGCCTTCCCCTGCCATTCGCCCGAGGCGACATAGGCGTCGATTTCGGCCGGGGTCAGGCGCTTGAAGGCGACGATGGTTTCGACCCGCCGGGTCAGCTTCCGGCCGTCAGGGGTCACGAGGCAGATGCCGCCATGAACGCGGTGCCGGCGGCCGGACAGGAGCGCGAGGCAGGCCCGCGCGTCGGCCTCGGTCTCCGCCTTCGGCAGGATTCGCCGGCCGACGCCGACCACCGTATCGGCGGCCAGCACGAAGGCGCCGGGATGACGGGCCACGACGACCATCGCCTTCTCAAGCGCGACACGTCCGGCATGCGCCGCCGGCAGTTCGCCGGGGGCGGGGGTCTCGTCTATTTCGGCGGGATCGACCTGGTCCGGCTCGATCCCGATCTGGCGCAGCAGGTCCAGCCGGCGAGGAGACGCGGAAGCGAGAATGAGCGGCGCGGTCACCGGGACATCGCCGGGCGCCATGGTCACCCGACGGCTACTTGAAACGGAAGGTGATGCGGCCCTTGGTGAGGTCGTACGGGGTCATTTCGACGTTGACCCGGTCGCCCGCCAGGACGCGGATACGGTTCTTGCGCATCTTGCCCGAGGTATGCGCCAGCACCTCGTGCTCATTGTCGAGCTTCACGCGAAACATCGCGTTCGGCAGCAGCTCGACGACTGTGCCGGAGAACTCGATCAGATCCTCTTTTGCCATATTTCTGCCAATATTTGAAACCGGTAGCGGAATAGGTGATCGACCATCGCGCCGCGGTCAAGTGATTTGAACGCGGGCCGGATCAACGAAGATTGCCCTCTATACAGCCGGTCCGCCTCCGGAACCAAACGCTTCCATTATGCGTCTCAAAAGACTGTCGCGGGTCTGCCGGTAGGCGGCCAGCCTGGTTTCCCGATTGCCTTCGACCACGGTCGGGTCCAGCGTCGGCCAGTATTCGACCTCGCAGGCCGTCGTCCGCGTGAACTCCAGCGCCCGGTGATGGGCCTCGGGCGAGAGCGAGATTATCAGATCGAAGCTTTCGTCTTCCAGATCCTCCAGCGTCTTCGACCGGTGTCGCGACACGTCGATGCCGATCTCGTCCATCACCGCGATGACGAAGGGGTCCAGCGCGCCGGGCCGGACCCCGACCGAGTCGACATAGACCCGGTGACCATGAAGATGCTTCATGATCGCTTCGGCCATGGGCGAACGGATCGAATTGTGGGTGCAGACGAACAGTACGCTGGTCGGCTGATCGGCCACGGGAGCGCGTCTCCTCAGGCCCGGATGTGCAGCACGCAGACCAGCGTGAACAGCCGGCGCGCGGTGTCGTGGTCGATGCGGATCTTGCCCTCCAGACGCTCCTGGAGGAGCTGCGAGCCTTCGTTGTGCAGGGCGCGGCGCCCCATGTCGATCGCCTCGATGCGGGACGGCGAGGACCGCTTGATCGCGTCGTAATAGCTTTCGCAGATCTGGAAATAGTCCCGGATGATCCGGCGGAACGGCAGCATCGGCAGGGGAACCCGGGCCAGCGGCTTCTCCGCCTCGTCCCGGATGTGGAAGATCAGCCGGTTGTCCTCGATCGCGAGATGAAGCCGGTAGGGGCCGGCGGCGCAGCCGGCCGGCTCGAACCGGTTCTCCTCGAGCAGATCGTAGATCGCGACCTTGCGCTCGTGCTCGACCTGGGCATTACGCCATTTCACCAGCCGCTCATCGAGTGAGATGTCGATGATCCGGTAGCGCGGGTCGCCGGTCGACATGGCCGCCCGGGACGGGTCTCAGGCCGCCCCGTTCAGGCGGATCGAGACGGAGAGCGCATGTGCCTGCAGACCTTCCTCATGGGCCAGGGTCACGGCCGCAGGCCCGATCCGGGCCAGGCTGTCCGCGTCGCAGGCGACGAGGGTCGTGCGCTTGACGAAGTCGAGCACGTTGAGTCCGGAGGAGAAGCGGGCGCTGCGCGAGGTGGGCAGGACATGGTTCGGGCCGGCGACGTAGTCGCCGATCGCCTCCGGGGTGTGGCGGCCGATGAAGATCGCGCCGGCATGGCGGATCCGGCCGGCCAGCTCGTCCGCCTTCTCGACGGCCAGCTCCAGATGTTCGGGCGCGATGCGGTCGACGATCAACGGGGCCTCATCCAGATTTCGGACGACGATCACCGCGCCATGCTCTCGCCAGGAAGCGCCGGCGATCGCCGCGCGGGGAAGGGATGCCAGATGGCGCTCGATCGCCTGCTCCACGGCGGCGGCGAAGCCTGCGTCGTCGGTGACCAGGATTGCCTGGGCGCTTTCGTCGTGCTCCGCCTGCGACAGTAGGTCGGCCGCGATCCATGCCGGATCGTTGGCGGCGTCGGCGACGACGGTGATTTCCGAAGGGCCCGCAATCATGTCGATGCCGACCCGGCCGAAGACCTGGCGCTTGGCTTCGGCGACATAGGCGTTGCCCGGGCCGACGATCTTGTCGACGGGCGCGACGGTCGCCGTGCCGAAGGCCAGGGCGGCCACCGCCTGGGCGCCGCCGATCCGGTAGATCTCGTCGACGCCGGCAAGATCCGCGGCGGCCAGGACCAGGGGATTGAGCTCGCCGCCGGGGGTCGGGACGACCATGGCGATGCGCTGGACACCGGCCACCTTGGCCGGAATCGCGTTCATCAGGACCGAGCTCGGATAGGCGGCAAGCCCGCCCGGAACGTAGAGCCCGACCGCATCGAGCGCGGTGAAGCGGGCACCCAGCCGGACGCCGGACGCGTCGGTATAGGCAAGGTCCGGCAGTTCCTGCTTCCGATGGAACGCGGCGATCCGTTCGGCGGCGAGCTTCAGCGCCGCCGTGGTTTCGGGGGCGACACGCCCGACGGCGTCCCGGATCTCGTCCGCGGAGATGCGGATCGTCGCGGGCGTGAGCGTCAGGCGGTCGAAGCGCGCCGTATATTCGATGACGGCTTCGTCGCCACGCCGGCGCACATCCTCCAGGATGGCGGCAACCGTACCCCTCACATCCGCCTCGGGCGCCCGGCGTGCCTCCAAGAGCGCCTGGAATGCGGCCTCGAAGCCGATATCGGCCGTATTCAGCTTATGCGGCATTGACCGCCTCCCGGAATTGATCGACCCAGCGGCCGATCTCCTCGGGCCGGGTCTTGAGAGCTGCACGGTTGACGATGAGGCGCGAGGTCACATGGGCGATGTGCTCGATCTCGCGCAGGCCGTTGGCCTCGAGGGTCGAGCCGGTCGAGACCAGGTCGACGATGCGACGGCAGAGGCCGAGCGACGGTGCAAGCTCCATGGCGCCGTTCAGCTTGATGCACTCCGCCTGCACGCCGCGGGCGGCGAAGTGGCGGCGCGTGATCTCGGGATATTTCGTCGCGACGCGGATGTGGCTCCAGCGGGTCGGGTCGTCCTGCTGGTAAAGCTCGACGGGTTCGGCGACCGCCAGACGACAGGCGCCGATATTGAGGTCCAGCGGTGCATAGACCTCGGGATAATCGAACTCCATCAGGACGTCGTTGCCGGCGACCCCGAGATGGGCCGCGCCGAAGGCGACGAAGGTCGCGACGTCGAAGGACCGGACCCGGATGATCTCGATGCCCGGATGGTTGGTCCGGAAACGCAGGCCGCGATGCCGCGGGTCGTCGAAAGCGGGCTCGGGCTCGATCCCGGCGTGACGCATGACCGGCCGCAGCTCGTCCAGAATGCGGCCTTTCGGCACGGCCAGGACCAGCGGCTCGTTCGCGCGGTCGGGCAGGGCGGTCATCCAAACTTCTCCTTCTGGCGGCAGGGACCGGCGTTCCGATCGCCCGCGCGATCGGCCGGGCGGTCCCCACAGGGGCGGGAACTTACGCCGTCCCGTCGCCCTCTTCAAACCGATGTTCGGGCCTCAGCGTCGTCGGCCATGCCTCGCCGACATCCTCGATCCGGATATCGATCTCGCGCACCGACAACGCAATGGCCGCGTCTCCGGCGAATTCCAGGATCAGGGTGCCGGCCTCGAAGCGGAGCGCCAGAAGGTCCAGCATCCGGCCGCGGTCCTTGAGATCGATGCCCTTGCAGCGGACCGCGGTCACGCCGTCGATGCGGACGCCGCAATTGGTGCGCAGGTAGACCGGGCGGGGCCGACCTTCCTGGTCCGTCTCGTCGCTGCCCAGGGCGTTCTCCGCCTCCTGGGCGCCTGCCTCCCACTTGAACCGGTTGACCACCATGACGAAGCGGCGGGACGGCGCGTCGAACCCGACATCGACGATGGGCACGATCGCGTCCTGCAGATGGGCCGACAGGATGGTCAGATCCTCCTCGTCCCGGGCCCGCAGCTTCAGCGGCCTGTAAGCGGCAGGCAGGCTTCCCGTCATGCAGCAGCCTCTCCCCTGATCCGTTCGACATCGGCGCCGCAGCCGGCCAGTTTCTCCTCCAGGCGCTCATAGCCGCGGTCCAGGTGATAAACCCGGTTCAGGACGGTCTCGCCGCGGGCGAAGAGCCCGGCCAGCACAAGCGAGACGCTGGCCCTGAGGTCCGTCGCCATGACCGGCGCGCCGGTCAGATAGGGAACGCCCCGGACCAGCGCCGAGGCGCCGTGGACCGTGATGTCGGCGCCCATGCGCGCCAGCTCCGGCACGTGCATGAAGCGGTTCTCGAAGATCGTCTCGGTGATCATGGCGGCGCCTTCGGCGGCGCACATCAGGGCCATCATCTGCGCCTGGAGATCGGTCGGGAATCCGGGATAGGGCTCGGTCATCACATCGACTCCCCGCAGCGGGCGCCGGGTGCGGGCGGCGCGGAAGCCGCGGTCGGTCGGCTCGAAGTCGACGCCCGCCTTGCTCAGCACGGCGATCATGGCGGTCAGATCGTCCATGCGGCCGCCGATGAGCTCGATGTCGCCGCCGGTTATGGCGGCGGCCATGACATAGGTGCCGGTCTCGATCCGGTCGGCGATCACCTGATGCGTCGCGCCGTGCAGCCCGTCGACGCCGATGACCCGCAGCGTATCGGTGCCGATCCCTTCGATCCGCGCGCCCATGGCGACCAGGCAATGGGCTAGGTCGGAGACCTCGGGCTCGCGGGCGGCGTTGGCGAGGATGGTTTCGCCCCGGGCCAGCGTCGCGGCCATCAGCAGGTTCTCGGTCGCGCCGACGGAGACCTTGGGGAACAGGATGCGCGTCCCCGTCAGCCCGCGCGGCGCGCGGGCATGCACATAGCCTTCCCTCAGCTCGATCTCCGCGCCCAGCTGTTCCAGCCCCTGGATGTGCAGGTCGACCGGACGTGTGCCGATCGCACAGCCGCCGGGCAGCGAGACTTGGGCCTGGCCGCAGCGCGCGAGCAGGGGGCCTAGGACCAGGACGCTCGCCCGCATCTTCCGGACGAGGTCGTAGGGTGCCGTCGTGCTGGCGATGGTGCCGGCGGAGAGCTCGACCACCCGGCCGGTGTGACCGCCTTCGGCGGCATGCCCGTTCATGTGGATGCTGACACCGTGCTGGGACAGCAGGTTCGCCATGGTCGTGATATCCGCAAGATGCGGCAGGTTGACCAGGGTCAGCGTCTGATCCGTCAGGAGGCTCGCGGCCATGAGCGGCAGCGCCGCATTCTTCGCGCCGCTCACATGCAGGCTGCCGTGAAGGGATTTGCCGCCGCGGATCCTGATCTTGTCCATGGAAACCTTTCGAGGATGAAGCAATTGCGTTGGCCGCGCGCCCGACATCCGGTTCCCGGGCGGTCCGGCGCGTCGGCGGGGATCAAGGACCGGGCGGCACGGCGGGCGGCTCCGCTTCCGAGAGTCCGGCTAGAGGCGGGGCAGGGTGACGCCGCGCTGGCCCATATACTTGCCGGCGCGGTCGGCATAGGAAACCTCGCAGGGACGGTCGCCCTTGAGGAACAGGAACTGGCACGCGCCCTCGTTGGCGTAGATCTTCGCCGGCAGGGGCGTGGTGTTGGAGAATTCCAGCGTGACATGGCCTTCCCAGCCAGGCTCCAGGGGCGTCACGTTGACGATGATGCCGCAGCGCGCATAGGTCGACTTGCCGACGCAGATGACCAGCACGTCGCGCGGAACGCGGAAATACTCGACCGTCGATGCCAGGACGAAGCTGTTCGGAGGGATCACGCAGACATCCGTCTTGCGCTTGACGAAGGAGGTCGACGAGAAACCCTTCGGATCGACCACGTCGTTGTCGACATTGGTGAAGATCAGGAATTCGTCCGACACGCGCGCGTCGTAGCCGTAGGACGACAGTCCGTAGGAGATCACGCCGGCCCGGGTCTGCTTCTCCACGAACGGCTCGATCATGCCGTGCTGCTCCGCCTGCTCGCGAATCCAGTAGTCCGACATGATCGACATCGTGCTGACCCCTTGCCCCGTTATGCTCCCGCCCCGGATGGCGGATCGCACCTTTTAGACGAGCAGCCGAAGCCACTCAAGCATCGTCCGATCCCCGCGAAGGGCCGCCCTGCACGGCCTTGCGGTCCCGCGCCTGCCGCTTGCGGCGCAGGAGATTGGCCCGAAGCGCCGCGGCCTCCCGCTCCCGCCGCAGCTCGGCTTCGGACTTGGGGCGGTTCGCGTTGCGCACGGCTTCCTTTTCGTCGTTCATCATGGCGTTTTCGTGCCGAAGAACGGTGCGGTCCCATCGGGTGATTTCAGGCTGCCGGACGATATCAGGACGCCGCCGCGGCCACAAGAAATCGGCTTTTCCGCAGCGCCCGATCAGCCCGGCGCAGATCCGTTGCGAAAGCGCTTGCGCCGCGGGGCACCCTGTGGCAGGTTCCCGCCCGCTTCGACGGGCTGCTGTAGCTCAGGGGTAGAGCACTCCCTTGGTAAGGGAGAGGTCGAGAGTTCAAATCTCTCCAGCAGCACCATCGAAATACCCACCCAGGTCAACCGGTCGGTTGGCCTTTTTTGGTTTCCGGCAGACGCTCCGGGCAATAAGGGGAAACCGGCTGCCTCCGGCAGGATCGGCTGTCGGTCGGTCCCGAGCCGCCCGACCCCCGGCGCCCGGTCCGGCCATTCGCCCTTCATCGCCCGGGACCGGTATCTCCTCTCATCGCCTCACGCGCGGCATAGGCGCCGGTCCATCATCACGAACGCCCGTCGCAAGCCGTAGGTGAACAGCGAGGCGGCCACGAGTTCGACGGCCAGCACGAAGCTCGAATAGGGCTGGTTGACCTGCACGATCGCGTACGCGATCGCCACGGCGACGACGGCGGCGGCAAAGGGGCTGGCCGTCAGCCGGAGGCACAGGCGTTCGATCGCAATGCCGATGAGGCACAGCGCGGTCATGCCAAGAAACACGATCGCAACGCTGCCGGTGTAGTAGAGGATGGCGGGACCTCCGGACATCGTGAGGAATGTCCTGCCGGGAAGAGCGCGATAGGTCGACCGGGAGATCCGTTCGTAAATCCCGTCGTTGCGGACGGATGGGTGTTCCATGACCCCTTGGACGAAAAGATCAAAGCCTTTCCCCTGGTAGGCCACGACCGCCATCACGCTTTCGAGCCCGATCCAGCGATCGATGAAGAGGCGAGCGAACTGATCGAACATGATCGCAGCGTCGGGAACGGTAACCTCCGCTGCCCGGCTTGGGCTTGGCGCCGCAGGGGCGGAGACATCCGGGGAAGCCGGGCTCTGGACAGGAGGTTCGGCGGTATCCGGGGAAACCGACCCTGCCTCCTGCCTGTCGGGAATGGGCGAGGCGACGTCCGCGACAGGCTCGTCCGCGGGCTGAGCGGCGGGTTCCGGCTGCGCAGCATAGAGAACCAGCCGATCGTATGACACGGCGGCGATCGAGCCGACGAACAGCGCGACGTACAGCGCGGCAAGTCCCGCTGTCGCACGTCGCGAAATCGGCATGTGCTTTCGACAGGCAAGCCATCCGGCGACAAGGGCTGCGGCATGAAGGACGATGCGCAACCTGCTGAGGGTGGAGGCGCTGCATAGCGCAGCCTCGACAAAGCCGATGGCGAGCAGCGCCGCGGGAGAAAGCCGGCCGGCCGACCAACTCCAGTACCCGAGGCAGCCGATCCCGAATGCAAGTCCGTAGGAGAGCAGGAAGGACAGGACGGCGTTCAGTGGAAAAGGAAGGATGAGGCCGACATCGAGCCCGACGCGATAGAAGCTGTACGGCAGGTTCACGGCGAGCAACGCGATGCCGCCCATCATGAACGCCGCCCACAGCCATGGTTCTGCGCGCCTATAGCTGGCCGAAGTGCCCATGTCTGCCGGCGCGAACGCCGGGGCCTGTGTCAGGAATGTCGGCACGACGGTCGCCAGCATCGCTGCGCCGCCCGCGAGCAGGACCTGGTCCCATTCGGCGATCGTTTCGCCAAAGCTGCCGATCGGCTCGACCCAAGACGCGCCGGTCGCGGCGTGAAACACGAATTTGAGCCAGAATCCGAGACCCAGGAGCGTCACCAGCGCGCCCATGAAAATGGACCGTGGACGCAGGAGGAATGCGGCGACCGAGAGCGCGAAAGCGGCATGGAAAAACAGGAGCGGCAGAGGCGAGGCGACGCCGGCCACCCAGTTTCCTATGAAGAAGATTCCAGCCCAGAACATTGGGAAAGAGAGCGCCAGGAACACGCGTTCCTTTGCAGCCCATCTCCAACCGTCGGATTCGCGCGAAACCTCATGCACATGCATATGCAATCCGATCCCCTGAGTGTGGGGGCGCGTTATGGCACATGGCGCGGCGGATATCGACCTTGCGGGCGTAAGGGGCGCATTCGCCGCAGGGCGGCGTGGAGGCCCGGATGGCCGCGCCTCAGCCGGTCGCGGCCGCCGCGGGGCGCCGCGGCAGCAGAAGGGCGGGGACGATGGCCGCCGCGGACAGCACGATCAGGGCGACGAAGCCGGGCTGGAGCCCGCGCCCGTCGGCGATCAGTGCGCCCATGAGCGCAAGGCCGAGGGATGCGCCGACCTGCTGGGCCGTCGCCAGCAGGCCGGAGATCAGGCCCTGGCGGTCCGGACCGACGGCCGAGGTCCCGGCCACGAAGACGGCGATGAAGGCGGCCATCAGCCCCGGCGCAGTGACCAAGAGGGCCGGCAGAAGGTCTCGCACATACCCGCTTTCCGGCGTGAGACGCAGCAACGGCACCGCGCCCACGACATAGAGCGCAATGCCGGCGAGTGTCACGGTGCGGGGGCCGAGCCGGGTGATCAGGCGGGAGATCGGTCCCATCATGACGATGGCGGCGAGACCGTGGGGCAGGAAGGCAAGCCCCGTCATCAGCGCCGAATAGCCGGCGACGCCCTGGAAATGAAGGGTCAGCAGGAACACGAGCGGGGTGACGGCCGCGCCCAGCATCAGTTCCAGAAACGTGGCGAGCGCGACGCGGGAACTGGCGAAGACCGAAAGCGGAAGCATCGGCGCCGGGGTCCGGCGTTCAACCGCGACGAAGATGCCGAGCAGCGCGCCTCCGGCAGCAAGGGCGAGCGGACCGCGCCAGGACGGCGCGCCGAGTTCGGCAATGCCGTGGGCAAGTACCGCCAGGCCCAGCGTGACCGAAAGCGCGCCGGCGACGTCGCTGCCCTGTCCGGCGGCGTCGCGACGTTCGGCGACGACGAAGGGGATGGTGGCCATCAGGACGATGCCGATCGGTACATTGACCCAGAACACGCCGGGCCAGCCCCAGCGTTCCGTAATCACGCCGCCGGCAACCATGCCGGCCGAGAAGCCGATCGCGGAGATCGCACCGAGAATGCCGATCGCGCGGTTGCGGGGCGCCCCCTCGGCGAAGGTGGTGGTCACGATCGACAGGACGGCCGGAACGATCGCGGCACCGCCCAGCCCCTGCAGGGCCCGCATGGCAATGAGCGTGACGGGGTCGCGGGCGAGACCGCCTACGAGCGAGGCCAGGGTGAACAGGCCGATGCCGGCCAGGACGATGCGCCGCCGTCCGAAGAGGTCGGCGGCGCGGCCGCCTAGCAGGAGAAACCCGCTGTTGGCGAGCGCATAGGCGCTCAGCAGCCATTGAAGCCGGGACTCGGCTATGCCCAGGTCGCGCTGGATGTCCGGCAACGCCACCGCGACGATGGTGAAGTCGAGCACGACCATCAACTCGGCCGCCGAGAGGAGAAGAAGCGTAAATTGTGGCTTGGCGCCGGTCGGCGGCATCCGATCATCCTCTGAATAAACATATCCGATATCGGATATGTCATGCAGAAGGATATGTAATGCTGCGGTCCCGTCAAGCCTACGATCGGGCGGCTGAAGGGCAGGAGGTCAGGGCGTCAGGCGATGACCAGGCACGACCACGGCCACGCGCCAGCCCGAATCGCGGCGAATGTCGAGCTCGGCCTCGATCTGGGCGGCCAGTGCCCGGATGATCCGCATTCCGAGGCCGCTGGCGTTGGAGGGATCCTGTTCGGAAGGCGGCGGGTGCCCGTTGTCCTCGACCAACAGGGTCACCTTGTCGCCGTCGGGGCTGCGCTTCAGCTCAATCCGGATCCGACCCGGGCCGCTTGTGCTGGAAACGCCGTGCTTCAGCGCATTGGTCACCAGCTCGTTGACCATCAGCCCGAGAGGAATGGCCGTGTCGATTTCGCAGTAGAGGCGATCGGCGTCGACGGTCAGATCGACATCGAATTCGCGGGTCTCCTGGTAGATCTGCCGGAGATGCTCCGCAAAATCGATCCGCGCGAAATTCTCCGATGAATAGAGCTGGTCGTGAACCCGGCCCAGGACGGCGATCCTCTGGCTGACGCGGTTCAGCCGCTCGCGCGCGTGGGGATCGGGCAGCGCACGGATCTCGAGTTGCAGTAGGCTGGAGACGACCTGCAGATTGTTGCGGACCCTGTGATGGATCTCGCGCAGCAGCGTCTCCTTCTCGGCAAGCGAGGCGGCGAGGCGCTGCTCGACCTGCTTGCGTTCGGTGATGTCCAGCAGCACACCGTCCCAGATTACCGATCCGTCCGCATTGCGCCTGGACCGCGCCATGCTGTGCACCCAGCGGACTTCGCCGCTGCGTGACAGGAGCGCCGCCTCGTAGCTGTACGCATTGCCGCTTGTCGATGCTTCCGACAATGCTCTGACCCATGCTTCGCGGGCGTCGGGGGCAAGATAGGTTTCGGCGAACTCCTCGAGAGAGAGACCCTGCTTCACCTCGTCGGACGAAATGTCGAGCAGACGCTCGAGCCCGCTGCTGACATAGGGGTGAGAAATCGTCCCGTCCGGATGGACGACGCGCCGATAGACGACCCCCGGCAGATTGGCGGCGATGTCGGCAAGCCGTCTTTCGATCGTCTGCTGCGCTTCCAGCGCAAGCAGCTGCCGCTCGGCGTCATGGCGCCGGCTCACCGCCCGGATGAGGATCGTCGCGAGCAGGAGCGCCGTCGCAAGAGCGCCGCTTCCCGCGCCGATCACGACGAACAGGGTGCGGCGCAGCGGCCACTCGACGACCGATGCCGGCACCCCGACCGCCACCACCCAGTCCAGCCATCCGGAGGTTGCGTAGGAGCCATACAGACGTTGGCCGCCCCGGTCGACAGTGAAGAAGTATTCCGTCTCCGCCCGCTCCAGCTCGGTGATCAGCGACGGCGGCGCCGGCTTTCCGATCTGGTCCATATCGGCACGGCTGTGGGCGACGAGGGTCCGGTTCCGGTCGAGAAGGCCAAGACCCCAGTCGTCGTCGATGGTTTCGGCCGCCAGCACCCTGCCGAGGGAGCCCGCGTCGATTTCCGCGGTCATGACATACCGGAACTGACCGTCCCGCGGCACGGGTACCGCAATCGCGAAGTGATAGGGGATCTCGCCGTGTTTCGAGTGCAGGTCGCTGACTTCCACAAGCCGCGACTCCGCGGTGCGGCGAATGAGGTCGGTGTCGAGACGGGGAGTCAGGCTCGACCGGGCGGCGGCCGAGACGACCGGCTCCATCGTCGACGGGTCGATCAGCTGCACGGACAGCCAGTCCGGGCGCCGCTGGATGACCCGGCCCATGTGGTCCCGGAGCTTCTCGAAGTCACCCTTGTCGACGTCCGGCGATGCGGCAAGCGCCCGAAGCATGGACGCGTCGGCCACGATCCTGCGCTCGACATCCAGGACCGCCGAGCGCGCCGCCTGGCGCAGATTGCGTTCCAGAACCGCCTGCTGCTGCTGGTCGAACAGCACGACCATGACGGCAGAGAAGACGAGGATGGGGAGGATCGCTGCCGCGGCGAGGGCGATGAGAGGTAATCGGCTGCTCACAGCAGTGCGCCCGCTGAGAATCCAGAGGAGATGCCGCCGGTTGCCGGCGGGGAGGATCTGGTCACGTTCGGATGCATGCCGCTGGGCTGAATGCGCCACCTGGGATCGACCGTCAAGCCGAAGATGGCCGTGGTGCCTCGCTTGCGGACGGCGCCGGCCTGCCCTTCCGGCTGGTATCGCCGATGGCATCAGGGTAAAGATGTGGTCAAGGGTGAAACAGTCCCTACTTACGTCTACTTATTATTGTCCGGTCAGAATCCCGAGAGAGGCGTTCATGCCCGCATATCGCTCAAGAACCACGACCCATGGCCGCAACATGGCCGGCGCCCGCGGACTATGGCGCGCGACGGGAATGACCGACGCCGATTTCGGAAAGCCGATTATCGCCATCGCCAACTCGTTCACCCAATTCGTGCCCGGCCATGTCCATTTGAAGGATCTGGGACAGCTGGTCGCACGGGAGATCGAGAAGGCCGGCGGCGTCGCCAAGGAGTTCAATACCATCGCCGTCGACGACGGCATCGCGATGGGCCATGACGGCATGCTCTACAGCCTGCCCTCGCGCGAGCTGATCGCCGACGCCGTCGAGTACATGGTGAACGCCCATTGCGCCGACGCGCTGGTCTGCATCTCGAACTGCGACAAGATTACGCCCGGCATGCTGATGGCGGCCCTTCGCCTCAACATCCCGACCGTCTTCGTTTCCGGCGGGCCGATGGAGGCGGGCAAGGTCGTGATCGAGGGCAAGACCCGGGCGGTCGACCTGATCGATGCCATGGTCGCGGCGGCCGACGACCGCGTCAGCGATGCGGACACCCTGGCCATGGAGCGATCGGCCTGCCCGACCTGCGGCTCCTGCTCGGGCATGTTCACGGCCAATTCCATGAACTGCCTGACCGAGGCGCTCGGTCTCGCGCTGCCCGGCAACGGCACCGTGGTCGCGACCCATGCCGACCGGCGGCGGTTGTTCGTGGAGGCGGGCTGGCTGGTCGTCGATCTGGCGCGCCGCTGGTACGAGCAGGACGATGCGTCCGTCCTGCCGCGCTCGATCGCCAGCTTCGAGGCGTTCGAGAATGCCATGGCGCTAGATATCGCGATGGGCGGCTCGACCAATACCGTGCTGCACCTCCTGGCGGCCGCACAGGAAGGCGAGGTGCCCTTCACCATGAAGGACATCGATCGCCTGTCCCGCAAGGTGCCGCATCTCTGCAAGGTCGCGCCTTCGGTTCCGGACGTGCATGTCGAGGACGTGCACCGGGCCGGCGGGATCATGGGCATCCTGGGCGAGCTGGATCGCGCCGGGCTCATCCATCGCGACGTGTCCACGATTCACGCCGCGTCTCTCGGCGACGCGCTCGATCGCTGGGACGTGGTCCGCTCGGATGCCGAGGACGTCGCCACCTTCTACCGGGCCGCGCCCGGAGGCGTGCGGACGACCGAGGCCTTCAGCCAGGAGAACCGGTACCGCTCGCTGGATCTCGACCGGTCCCGGGGCGTCATCCGCGATATCGGTCATGCCTTCAGCGCCGACGGTGGCCTTGCCGTCCTCTACGGGAACATCGCCGAGGACGGATGCATCGTTAAGACCGCCGGCGTCGACGCCAGCATTCTGACCTTCTCCGGACCTGCCCGGATCTTCGAGAGCCAGGATGCCGCGGTGGAGGCCATTCTGGGCGACCGGATTCGTCCGGGTGATGTGGTGCTGATCCGCTACGAAGGGCCGAAGGGCGGCCCCGGCATGCAGGAGATGCTCTACCCGACCAGCTATCTGAAGTCGAAGGGGCTGGGCAAGGTCTGCGCCCTCATCACCGACGGCCGCTTCTCCGGCGGCAGTTCCGGCCTGTCGATCGGCCATATCTCGCCCGAGGCGGCGGAAGGCGGGGCAATCGGCTTGGTCGAGGAGGGCGACCGAATCGAGATCGACATCCCGAACCGATCGATTAGGGTCGATCTCAGCGACGAGGAGCTTGCCCGCCGGCGGAAAGCGATGGAGGCCAAGGGCGCAAACGCCTGGTCCCCGGTCGGCCGCAATCGCAAGGTTTCGGCGGCCCTTCAGGCCTATGCCGCCCTGACGACCAGCGCCGCCCGCGGTGCCGTCCGTGACGTCAGCCAGCTGCGTCGTCGCTAAGGGCAGGATGCGGCGGCCAGCGTAAGGCGGGGCCATGGCGATCTCGATCGCTGTCGAGGACCCGGACCAGCCTGGAATACGGGCGATGCTGGAGGCGGGGGACGCCTATTACGCATCGCTCTATCCGGCCGAGAGCAATCATGTTCTGGACGTGTCGAGCCTGAAGCGCCCGGGCGTCTCCTTCTACGTCGCCCGGGCGGAAGGCCGGCTGCTGGGCTTCGGGGCGATCGTCGACCGGGGTGACGGTTGGGCGGAGATCAAGCGCATGTATGTCGTCCCGGATGCGCGGGGGCGGCGCATCGGCCGGCGGCTGCTCGAGGCGCTGGAGGCGCATGCCGGGCGTCTCGGGGCGGAGCGCGTCAGGCTGGAAACCGGGGTAAGGCAGCCGGAGGCCCTGGGACTCTACCGGTCGGCCGGATACCGGGAAGTACCGCCTTTCGGGAATTACCGGCCGGACCCTTTGAGCGTGTTCATGGAAAAGCTCCTGCCCGGATCCCCGTCCGCGTGAGCGGATTGGCCGGTTCGGCGCAATGCGACCCACCGGCATCCTGGCCTAGCCGGGACCGATAAGTTGGCGTATCTTTCGCTGAAGGGTTCAGCGTATGAGCATAATCTCAGAAAGACCGGAGGGCGGCGAGGAACAGCCCCTGCGGGCGGCCCGAGGGGGCAGGAACGGCCTGACCCAGCGTCAGCAGCGCCGGCTGGACCTGGCGGCGAGAGCCGCCTGGCTCTACTACGTGGCCGGCAAGACGCAGGATGAGATCGCGGCCCGGCTGAACGTCTCGCGACCGGGGGCGCAACGGCTGGTCTCGCTTGCCGTGGCGGAGGGGCTGATCAAGTTCCGCATCGATCATCCGATCGCGGCCTGTGTCGAGCTGAGCGAGCGGCTGAGGGTCGAACGCGGCCTGGACTACTGCGAGGTGGTGCCCGGCGACCCGGACAGCCCCGACGGGGTGACCGGGATCGCCGTCTGCGCGGCGGAGCGGATCGAATCCTATCTGTCGAGCCGGGTGCCGACGGTGATGGCGTTCGGCACGGGGCGCACCCTCCGGGCGGCTGTCGCCCAGGTTACGGCCATGGACAATCCGCAGCACAAAATCGTGTCCCTGGTCGGCAACCTGACGCGGGACGGTCGCGCCAGCCCCTATGACGTGGTAATGCGGCTCGCCGACCGGGTCGGGGCGCAATGCTATCCGCTGCCGACGCCGGTCGTCATCGAGACGGCCGAGGCCAAGGCGCTGCTCCAGGCCCAGCGCCCGTTCCAGACCATCCGGGGGCTTGTCTCCGCCGCCCGCGTGGCGTTCGTCGGCGTCGGCGGCGTCGGCTGGAACGAGCCGCTCCACAAGGACGGGTTCGTTACCGACGAGGAGCTTGCAGCCCTGCTCGAGCACCAGGCGGTGGGCGAGATCTGCGGCTGGGCGTTCGATGCCGAGGGGCGGCTGATACGGTCGCCGCTGAGCGAAAGGCTGGGCGCCGTGCCGCTGTCGCTCCTGCCAGAACGGTCCATCGTGGCCGTTGCCTGCGGCCGGGCCAAGGTCCCGGCCATTGCCGCCGCCCTTCGCGGACGCCTGATCGCCGGCCTGATCACCGATGAGGCGACGGCGCACGCGCTTCTCGCCGCCTGACGGCCGTACCAGCGGCGGTCCCGGACCCTCTTCCTCCATCCGTCGTTGTTCATCTGCCGCCGATCTGCGCGGCCGCCTTCGGCTGGCCGAAACGTGGTTGACAGAAACGCTCATTGAGTGATCAACTACTCAAAAAATGAGCAACGGTTCAAATCCGTTCACGAGGGGAGGAGTTCAGGCATGTGCAGGATCGTCTCGCTTTCCGTTTTCGCCGCCGCGCTTCTCGGCGGAACGGCGCTCGCCCAGGCGCAGACGACGGTCACCATCGCGACCGTCAACAACGCCGACATGATCATCATGCAGCGCCTGTCGGACCGCTTCGAGGAAGCGCATCCGGACATCGACCTCGAATGGGTCGTCCTCGAGGAAAACGTACTCCGCCAGCGGATCACGACCGACATCGCCACCTTGGGCGGGCAGTTCGACGTGATGACGATCGGCACGTACGAGGTGCCGATCTGGGCGGCCCAGGGTTGGCTGGTCCCGCTGGAAGACCTTCCGTCCGAATACGACGTGGACGACGTGCTGAAGCCCGTCCGGGACGGGCTGTCCCATGACGGCACGCTCTACGCCCTGCCGTTCTATGCCGAAAGCTCGATGCTCTACTACCGGACGGACCTGTTCCAGGAGGCCGGGATCGACATGCCCGACCAGCCGACCTGGGACCAGGTGCGGGAATGGGCGGCGGCCATTCACGACCCCGACAACGGGGTCTACGGCATCTGCCTGCGCGGCAAGCCCGGCTGGGGCGAGAACATGGCCTTCCTGTCGACGCTGGTGAACACCTTCGGCGGGCAATGGTTCGACATGGAGTGGCGGCCCCGACTGGATGACCAGGCCTGGCACGACGCGGTCACCTTCTACGTCGATCTGATGCGGAACTACGGTCCCCCCGGGGCGACGACCAACGGGTTCAACGAGAACCTCGCCCTGTTCTCCACCGGAAGGTGCGGCATGTGGGTGGACGCGACCGTCGCAGCCGGCATGCTCTACAATCCGGAGCAGTCGACCGTGGCGGACCGGCTGGGCTTCGCCCAGGCGCCGGTCGCAAGCCATCCGAAAGGATCCAACTGGCTCTGGTCCTGGGCGCTGGCGGTGCCGACCTCGTCCGACGCGGCGGATGCGGCGAAAGAGTTCGTCACCTGGGCGACGTCGAAGGAATATATCGAACTGGTCGCCGAGGAGGAGGGCTGGGTATCGGTGCCGCCCGGCACCCGCCGGTCGACCTACGACAACCCCAGCTATACCGAAGCCGCGCCCTTCGCCGAGGCGGTCCTGAGGGCGATCGAGACGGCCGACCCGATCGAGACGACGGCCAATCCGAAGCCCTACAGCGGTGTCCAGTACGCGGGCATCCCCGAGTTCCAGGCGATCGGAACCCAGGTCGGGCAGATGATGGCGGCGGCCCTGTCCGGGCAGATGACCGTCGATCAGGCGCTGCAGAGCGCCCAGACGTCCACGGAACGGACGATGCAGCAGGCCGGCTATCTGAAGTGAGCTGACCCCGCGGGGCCGCTGAGCTTCTCTCCCCTGTCTTGGCCGGCGGACGGCGGATCGTCCGCCGGTCCTCCAGGACCGGAGGCGAACCCATGACCATCAGCATCCCGATCCAACCCGGACGGCAGGTGATCCGAAGAGGGAGCCGCCGACGCGTCAGAACCCTGCCGCTGGTCGCGCCGTCGGTCCTGGTTCTGCTGCTCTGGATGATCGTGCCGCTGGCGATGACCCTGTGGTTCTCGTTCCAGTACTACAATCTACTGAACCCGATGCTGTCCGGCTTCGCGGGGCTCGAGAACTACCGCTTTCTTCTGACCGACCCGGCGCTGTGGACGGCCATGGCGAACACGCTGATCCTGGTCGGATCGGTGCTCGCGATCACGATCGTCGCCGGCGTCCTGCTGGCGGTCCTCTACGATCAGCCCTTCGCCGGGCGCGGCATCGCCCGGCTTCTGGTGATCGCGCCGTTCTTCGTGATGCCGACGGTGAGCGCGCTCATCTGGAAGAACATGCTGATGCATCCGGTGAACGGGATCTTCGCCTGGATCACCCGGTCGCTCGGTCTCGGCGTCGTCGACTGGTTCGCCGACGTGCCGCTCCTGTCCATCATCCTCATCGTCGCCTGGCAGTGGATTCCGTTCGCGCTCCTGATCCTTCTCACGGCGATGCAGTCGCTCGACAACGAGCAGAAGGAGGCGGCGCGGATCGACGGGGCCGGGCCGGTCGCCATGTTCTTCCATATCATCCTGCCCCATCTCGGCCGGGCGATCGCCGTCGTGGCCATGATCGAGACGATCTTCCTGCTGTCGATCTTCGCCGAGATCTTCGTCACGACGTCCGGCGGTCCGGGGCTCGCGACCACCAATCTCGCCTATCTCATCTATTCGCGCGCGCTTCTGCAGTTCGATGTCGGTGGCGGCTCGGCGGGCGGCGTGATCGCGATCGTCCTGGCGAACATCGTTGCGATCTTCCTGGTGCGCACCATCGCGCGCAGCCTCGACCGCTGAGGAGGAGCCTCCCCGTGATGCGCCACGCCAAGAGTGACCGGATCGCCCTCTCGGTCCTGGGCTGGACCGTCGCCCTGGTCATGTTCTTCCCGATCTTCTGGATGGTCCTGACCGGGTTCAAGACCGAGGCCGAGGCGGTGGCGACACCGCCCTCGCTGATCTTCACGCCGACGCTCGACAACTATGCCGACGTGCAGAACCGGGCCGATTACCTGAAATTCGCCTTCAACAGTGTGTTCGTCTCGCTCGGGTCGACCCTGCTGGCCCTGGCCTTCGCGATTCCTGCCAGCTACGCCATGGCCTTCTTTCCGACCTGGCGCACCAAGAACACGCTGGTCTGGATGCTCTCCACCAAGATGCTGCCGCCGGTCGGCGTGCTCGTCCCGATCTATCTCCTGTTCCGGGACACGGGCCTGCTTGACACCCGGATCGGGCTGACCCTGGTCTACGGGCTGATCAACCTGCCGATCGTCGTGTGGATGCTCTACACCTTCTTCAAGGAGGTGCCCCGCGACATCCTGGAGGCTGCGCGGGTGGACGGCGCGCGCCCGGCCGACGAGATCCGCCATCTGCTAGTGCCGCTCTCGCTTCCGGGAATCGCCTCGACCGCGCTGCTCGCGATCATCCTGAGCTGGAACGAGGCGTTCTGGAGCCTGAACCTGACCGCGTCCAAAGCGGCGCCGCTGACCGCGTTCATCGCCTCCTTCTCCAGCCCGCAGGGCCTGTTCTGGGCGAAGCTATCGGCGGCCTCGACGCTTGCGGTCGCCCCGATTCTCATCTTCGGCTGGATGAGCCAGCGCCAGCTCGTCCGCGGCCTGACCTTCGGCGCCGTGAAGTGACGAAACCCGACTGGGGAGTTTCCGGACCATGGCAACCGTCGTCCTGAAGCAAGTTCGGAAGTCGTTTGGGGAGCTTGAGATCATCAAGGGGGTGGATCTCGAGGTCCGGGACCATGAGTTCGTGGTGTTCGTGGGACCGTCGGGTTGCGGCAAGTCGACGTTGCTGCGGCTGATTGCGGGGCTGGAGGACATCACGTCCGGGGAGTTGTCGATCGACGGCCGGGTGGTCAACGACGTGCCGCCGGCGCAGCGCGGCATTGCCATGGTGTTCCAGTCCTATGCGCTCTATCCGCACATGACGGTGGCCGAGAACATGGCGTTCGGGCTGAAGCTGGCGCGCGAGGACCGGGCGACGATCCGCCAGAAGGTGGCCGAGGCGGCGCGCATCCTGCAGCTCGAGCCGCTGCTGGAGCGCAAGCCGAAGGAGCTGTCGGGCGGCCAGCGCCAGCGCGTCGCCATCGGCCGGGCGATCGTGCGCAAGCCCAAGGTGTTCCTGTTCGACGAGCCCCTGTCCAATCTCGACGCGGCGCTGCGCGTCCAGATGCGCATCGAGATCGCCCGGCTGCATCACGAGCTCGACGCCACCATGATCTATGTCACCCATGACCAGGTCGAGGCCATGACCCTGGCCGACAAGATCGTCGTGCTCAATGCCGGCCGGGTCGAGCAGGTCGGCAGCCCGCTCGAGCTCTACCATCATCCGCAGAACCTGTTCGTCGCCGGCTTCATCGGCAGCCCGAAGATGAACTTCCTGGCGACCCGGGTCACCGCGGTCGAGGCCGGACGCGCCCACGTCGCCCTGCCCGGCGGCGGCAGCGTCGCGGTGCCGGTCCGGGCCGAGGGGCTGGCGGCCGACGCCGCCGTCACCCTCGGCGTCCGGCCCGAGCATCTGGTCGCCGGCCCGGCCGACGGCACCGTGCCGGCCCGGGTCTTCGTCGTCGAGCGCCTCGGCGGCGGCACCTATGTCTATGCCCGCACCGAGGGCGAGGCCATGATCGTCGTCGAGGTCGACGGCGACAGCCCGGTCCAGGTCGGCGACCGGATCGACATCGGCGTCCCGGCCGAGGCCTGCCATCTCTTCGACGCCGACGGCAACGCCCTGCCCCGCAACCGACGCCACCCGCTTGCCCAGCCAGACCGGACACACGCCTCCACCGCGCCGTAGCGGCAGCGCGCCGGTGACTGCCGTTTCGAGTTCCACATCAGCCGCAAGGAACCGACCCATGTACATGGAGAAATACGACCTGTCCGGCCGCGTCGCCGTGGTGACCGGTGGCGCCGGCGCCATCGGCCTTGCCTGCTGCCGGGCGCTCGCGGAAGCGGGCGCGACCGTCGTCGTCGCCGAGGTGAGCGAGGATCTGGCCGAGGCCGGCGTGAGGCAGCTGGCCAACCAGGGATGCCGGGCCGAGGCGCTGGCGCTCGACGTCACGCGTCCCGATCAGGTGACGGCGGCCGCCGATGCGCTGAATGAACGTCACGGCGCGGTCGATATCCTGGTCTGCAATGCTGGCATCGCGCGCAGCGACGTTCCGGCCGAAGACGTCGAGGACGAGCGCTGGCTCAACGTCATCGACGTCAACCTGAACGGGGTCTTCTGGTGCTGCCGCGCGTTCGGCCGCCACATGCTGGAGCGGGGACGCGGGACGATCGTCAATATGGGCTCGATGTCGGGCTTCATCGTCAACAAGCCGCAGCCGCAGTGCTATTACAACGCCTCCAAGGCCGCAGTGCACCAGCTCACGCGGTCGCTGGCGGCCGAATGGGGCAGCCGCGGGGTTAGGGTGAACGCGGTGGCGCCGACCTATATTGAAACGCCGCTGACCCGCTTCGGCATGGAAGACGAGCGCATGTATCCGGTCTGGCTGGAGAACACGCCGATGCGCCGGGTCGGACAGCCCGAGGAAATTGCATCGGTGGTGCTGTTCCTGGCCTCCGACGCCTCCAGCCTGATGACCGGCAGCATCGTTCTGGCCGATGCCGGCTATACGTGCTGGTGATCCCGGATCGCGACGGGAGAACGGGACGATGAAGCTTTCGGACAAGGTCGCCATCGTCACGGGAGGGGCCCGGGGCATCGGCCGGGCCATCTGCGAGGGCTATGCCGCCGAAGGGGCGCGGGTCGTCGTCGCCGATCTGGATCTGGCGGAGGCCGAGCGGACGGCCGCGGCCTGTGGCGGCGGCGCGTTCGCCGTCCCGCTCGACGTGACGCGGCAGGATTCGATCGATGCCGTGGTCGACAAGGTGGTCGCTTCCGCGGGCGGCATCGACATCCTGGTGAACAACGCCGCGGTCTTCGATCTGGCGCCGATCCTGGAGGTCACGCGCGAAAGCTTCGATCGCGTCTTCGACGTGAATGTCAAAGGCCTCCTGTTCACCCTTCAGGCGGTCGCGCGCCGGATGGTCGAACAGGGCAGGGGCGGGAAGATCATCAACATGGCCTCCCAGGCCGGGAGGCGCGGCGAACCGCTGGTTTCGGTCTATTGCGCCAGCAAGGCCGCGGTCATCAGCCTGACGCAGTCGGCAGGGCTCGCCCTCATCCGGCACGGAATCAATGTGAACGGCATCTCGCCCGGGGTGGTGGACACTCCCATGTGGGACGAGGTCGACCGGTTGTTCGCCCGTTACGAGAACCGGCCCCTGGGCGAGAAGAAGCGCCTGGTCGGCGAGGCGGTGCCCTTCGGCCGCATGGGAAGGCCGGAAGACCATGTCGGGGCGGCGATCTTCCTGGCGTCGGCCGACAGCGACTATGTCGTGGCACAGACCCTGAACGTCGACGGCGGCAACTGGATGAGCTGATCCCCGGGCATAAGGGGGCATGGGCCTCAGGCGGGTTCCTCAGTCCCCAGGACCATGGCGGCCACGGCACGGTGCAGGGGATGCCCGGGGTCCCCCAGTGTATCCACCGCGTCGAAATGATGCCGGTCCGGCAGGTCCACGACCCGGACCGGCCTTGCCTCGCTGCGCCAGGCCGCCGTGAAATCCGACTGCTGGCGGCGCAGCTCGTCCGTCTCCCTGCCGCCGACCGTGCAGATCAGCGGCGCGGCGCGGTCCGGAATCCGGTGTTGCGGGCTGAACCGCTGCGCCGTATCGGGATCGAGACCCAGCGCGTCGTTCAGGTAGATCATCTGGATCGGCACGAGATCGTAGATCCCGCTGATCGAGCAGGCGCCCTTGACCAGGTCGGCCGGCCGGCGGAACGAGGACCAGTCGGTCGCCACCATCCAGGTGGCCAGGTGTCCCCCGGCGGAATGCCCGGCGACGAAGATCCGGTCGGCATCGCCGCCGAGCGGCCGGACGTGACCGTACAGCCAGCCCAGCGCCGCCCGCACCTCGTCCATCAGCGCCGGTAGCGAAACCTGAGGGCACAGCGTATAGCCGATCGCGGCGAAGGAGATCCCCGCCTGGACGAAGGCCGGCGCCAGGAAGCTGAAAAAGTTCTTCGACAGCGACTGCCAGTAGCCGCCATGGATGAAGGCCAGCACCGGCGCTCCCGGCTTCGGGGCCGGGAAGAAATCGATCCGCTGCCTGTCGAGGGGCCCGTAGACCAGATCCCGGTCATGGGCCAGGCGGTCCCGGGCATCGGCGCTCTCCCGCTCCCACCGCAAGAAGATCTCCGGATGGTCGGGAACGGCGGCGCGCAGATTGTACTGCGCGGCGAGATCGGCCGGCGAGTATCCGAGATAGGTCACGAAGCAGCCGCTACCGTGGTCAGGTGAAGGCGTTGAAGGTGATGATCGTGTAGGTGTCCTTCACATGGGGCAGGGTCTGCAGGCGGCTGGTCACGAATCGGCCGACATCGATATCGGAGGGCAGGTAGCACTTCACCAGAAGGTCGTACTGGCCGGAGGTCGAGTAGACTTCCGAGACTTCCTCGATCGTATCGACGGCTTCGGCGGCCACGTCGTAAGCCTTGCCCAGCTCGCATTTCATCATAACGAAGATGGCCTTCATCGCTCACTCCCGGAGGCATCGAGTGGATTGTGCCGGACTATAGCGCGGCCGCCGGCGGAACTGTCACCCCCAACACGCCGAGGCCGAAAAGAGGTGCAACATTTGGAAGGGCTGTTCGGTTTGACTCCCCGGATCGCGCGGCCCGGTCGGCGGCCGCGGGCAAGGGGAGGGGCTCATGGATGCCCGCGTCACTTTGACGGTCGACGGATCCCGTCGCGAACTGACCGTCGACACCAGGACGACACTTCTGGACCTGCTCCGGGATCGGCTGGGGGCGATGGCGCCGAAGAAGGGGTGCGATCACGGCCAGTGTGGCGCCTGCACGGTGCTGATCGACGGGCGGCGGGCGACGACATGCCTGGCGTTCGCTGTCGCTCATGACGGCGCGACGGTCACGACCGCCCAGGGGCTTTCGAACGGGGCGGAGCTCCACCCGGTGCAGCAGGCCTTTCTCGATCATGATGCCTTCCAGTGCGGGTACTGCACGCCCGGGCAGATCTGCTCGGCCGTCGGGATGATCGAGGAGGCGCGGGCCGGACATCCGAGCCATGTGACGCGCGATCTCACCGGTCCCGTCGTGCTGGACGACGAGGAGATCCGGGAGCGGATGAGCGGAAATCTGTGCCGCTGCGGGGCCTATGTGAACATCGTCGCGGCGATCCGGGACGTCATCCTTAAGGAGACACCCCCATGAGGCCGTTCGAATATGTGCGTGCGACCGATCCGGCCAACGCCGTCGCTCTGGTCGCGAACCGTCCGGGGGCGGCGTTTCTGGCTGGCGGGACCAATCTCGTCGACCACATGAAGCTGGGGATCGCCGAACCGGACCTGCTGGTCGATGTGAGCCGGCTGCCCCTCGACCGGATCGAGCAGTCGCCGGCCGGCGGGGTGCGGATCGGGGCGGCGGTGCGCAACAGCGACCTTGCCGCCGATCCGATGATCCGGACCCGGTATCCCGCGCTTTCGCAGGCGCTGCTGGCGGGCGCGTCGGGGCAGCTGCGGACCCTGGCCACGACCGCCGGCAACCTGATGCAGCGTACCCGCTGCCCCTATTTCCAGGACCTGACGACCCCCTGCAACAAGCGGACGCCCGGGGCGGGCTGTTCGACCATCGGCGGACACAATCGCGACCACGCGATCCTGGGCTGCTCCGCCGAATGTATCGCCACGCATCCCTCGGACATGGCGGTCGCGCTCTCCGCGCTGGAGGCTTCGGTCGTGGTCCTGGGGCCGGAAGGGGAGCGCAGGGTTCCGCTAGCCGACTTCTACCGGCTGCCCGGCGATACGCCCCATCTCGACACCAATCTGGGCCGGGGAGAGCTGATCCTGGCCGTGGAGATGCCACCGCTCGCCTTCGCGGAGCGTTCGGCCTATCGCAAGGTGCGGGACCGTGCGTCCTTTGCGTTCGCCCTGGTCTCGGTGGCCGCGGCCCTCGACGTCCGGGACGGGGCGGTCGCGGATGTGCGCGTCGCGCTCGGCGGGGTGGCTCACACGCCCTGGCGGGCGCTGCGGGCGGAAGCGATGCTGCGCGGCGGCCCGGCAACGCCCGATGCCTTTCGCGCTGCGGCCGATGCCGAGCTTGCTGCGGCGCAGCCCTTGCCGGGCAACGCCTTCAAGGTGCCTCTGGCGCGGAACACGATCGTAAATGTCCTGACCGCGCTTGCCCGGGAGACCGCGTGATGACCGACCTTCTGGAACCGCGCGCCATCGGCCGTCCGCTGGAGCGGATCGAGGGCCGCGACAAGGTTCGCGGCCTTGCGCCCTATGCCTACGAGCATCCGGTTTCGGATCCTCTCTATCTTCATCCGGTGCAGGCGACGATCGCCCGCGGCCGGGTCGTTGCGATCGACACGGGCGGAGTCGCGTTCCCGGGCGTCGTCGCCATCCTGACCCATGAGAATGCGCCGCGCCTCGCCTCCGACGAGAATCGCGAGCTCTGGGTCCTCCAGTCAGACGAGGTCCATTACCGGGGCCAGTTCGTCGCAGCGGTGATCGCGGAAACACCGGAGATCGCGCGCGAAGCGGCCGGGCAGGTGCGGGTCGAGTACGAACAGCAGGCCCATGACGCCGAGTTGCGGCCGGACCGGCCGGACCTCGTCCGTCCCGACAAGGTGAACCCGAGCTTCGACACCGACACGCAGGAAGGCGACGTGGAAGCGGCCCTGGCCACGGCGGCGGTCAGGATCGACCAGACCTATACGACGCCCATGGAGCACAACAATCCCATGGAGCCCCACGCGACCATCGCCCTTTGGGCGGATGACCGGCTGGTTCTGTGGGATTCGACCCAGAGCGCCCATGGCGTTCGCAAGACGATGGCCGCCGTCTGCGGGCTGGATCCGGCCCAGGTGCGCGTCATCTCTCCCCATGTCGGGGGCGGATTCGGCTCGAAGGGAACGGCGCATCCTCACAATGCCCTGGCCTGCCTCGCGGCGCTGGCGGTCCCGGGACAGCCGGTCAAATTCGCGCTCAGCCGCCAGCAGATGTTCGTGGTCGCCGGATACCGGACCCCGACCGTTCAGAGGATCCGGCTGGGAGCGGATGCCGACGGCCGGCTGACCGCGCTCGCCCACGATGTCGTCGAACAGACCTCGAAGGTGAAGGAATTCGCCGAGCAGACGGCCGTCGCAAGCCGGATCATGTATGCCGCGCCCAACCGGCGGACCTCCCACAGGTTGGCCGTCCTGGACGTGCCGGTTCCGTCCTGGATGCGGGCGCCGGGCGAGACGCCCGGCATGTTCGCCGCCGAAGTGGCCTTGGACGAGCTGGCCGTGGCCTGCGGCCTCGACCCGATCGAGCTGCGCATCCGCAACGACCCCGAATCCGATCCGGAATCGGGCAGACCGTGGTCCGGCCGCAACCTGGTGGGGTGCCTCAAGGAAGGCGCGCGCCGGTTTGGCTGGGACGTGCGCGATCCAAAGCCGGGACTCCGCCGGCTCGGCGACTGGCTCGTCGGCACCGGTGTCGCCAGCTCGACCTATCCCTGCTACGTCTTCCCGGGATCGAAGGCGACCATCCAGTACGGTACGGACCAGCGCTACGTCGTCCGCATCGGCGCCGCCGACATCGGGACCGGGGCCTGGACCGCCCTGACCCAGATCGCCGCCGATGCCCTCGGCTGCCCGGTCGAGGCGGTCCGGCTCGAGATCGGGGACAGCGACCTGCCCATGGCGACCGTCGCCGGCGGTTCCTCGGGCATCAGCTCGTGGGGATCGGCGATCGTCGCCGCGGCGACCGCCTTTCGCGAGAGGCACGGGACGGATCCTGGGCCCGGCGCGCGGGAGGATGCCGAGATTACCCAGCCTCCGGCATCCCGGACTCACGCGCTCCATTCCTTCGGCGCACAGTTCGCCGAGGTGCATGTCCATGCCGATACCGGCGAGATCCGCGTTCCCAGGATGCTGGGCGTCTTCTCGGCGGGACGGATCATCAATCCCCGGACCGCCCGGTCGCAGTTCATCGGGGGCATGACGATGGGCCTTTCCATGGCGCTGCACGAGGAGAGCGTGATGGATGCGCGTTTCGGCCATGTGATCAATCACGACCTTGCCGGCTACCACATCGCGGTGAACGCGGATGTGAAGGACATCGACGCCGTCTGGCTGGACGAACATGACCCGCACAGCAATCCCATGGGCTCGCGCGGTATCGGGGAGATCGGCATCGTTGGCGCGGCCGCGGCCATTGCCAACGCGGTCTGGCACGCGACCGGGATCCGTGTCCGCGACCTGCCGATCACGCCGGACAAGGTCCTGTCCTGACCGGGGCGCAGATCGCCGGCCGTCATCGCCTTTCGGTCGAACTTCGAGGGAGGTGAAACCCATGAGCCAAGCCAGAGCCGACATGCTCCAGCCCAGGATCGCGCGCATCTGGCGCGGTCGCACGACGGCGTCCAAGGCCGACGAGTACGCCCGCTACCTGTACGAGCACGGGATCAGGCCGCTGCAGGACAAGGCGCTGGGCGTGCAGATGCTGCGGGAGGACCGTCCCAGCGAGACCGAGTTCGTCACGATCTCCTACTGGGAAAGCGAGGAGGCGATGGGCCGCTTCGCTGGCGAGGATCCCAGGCGGATCCACCATCTGGAGCGGGATGCCGAGTTCCTGGTCGAGCTGCCGGATGCCGTCCAGATCCTGACCATCGTCTCCAGCCATGGCGTCACCGGCGGCGGGTCGGGCTGACGGTCCGTGGGGCCTGCCGCCCTGGCGGCGGCAGCCAGGACCGGATTGCGTTTCGTCCTGGAATGAGCGACATGGGAGAGGATTCGGCCGGGTTCTTTCCCCTCGGCGCTCATTCGGGACGACCGTTATTCCATGGACATCACCGTCTATCACAACCCCGCCTGCGGAACCTCGCGGAAGGTGCTCGGTCTCATCCGCGATGCCGGGATCGAGCCGCGGATCGTCGAATATCTGAAGACTCCGCCTTCCCGGGCGGAACTCGAAGACCTGATCCGCCGGATGGGCGTCCCGGTGCGCGCGGTGCTGCGCGAGAAGGGCACGCCCTATGCCGAGCTGGGCCTGGACGATCCGGCCCTTGGGGAAGATCGGCTCCTGGATGCCATGGCGGCGCATCCGATCCTGATCAATCGCCCGATCGTCGTCAGCCCTCGGGGAGCGAGGCTCTGCCGTCCGCCGGAAACGGTTCTGGAGCTGCTGCCGGCCGACGGGGCCGGCCCCGACGATTGACCGCCGGGCGGGAGGAGGGACCGGCCGGTCGGGGCTTCATCACCGGCCTCGGCATCGGCCAGATCTGTTCCTGGGGATCGCTCTATTACAGCTTTCCGCTAATCGCGGAGGCGATGCGGGGCGATCTCGGGTGGTCGAAGGTCGAGCTTTACGGCGCCGCGACCGTCGGCCTCGCGCTCGGAGGGCTGGCGACATACCCGGTCGGGGCCGCGATCGATCGCGGGCATGGCCGTCTGGTAATGGCGCTCGGATCCGTGCTTGCCGGGCTGCTCCTGATCGTCTGGGCGCGGACCTCGGACATCCTCGTCTTCTACGGTGCGACGGCGGGGATCGGACTTCTTCAGGCGGCGACGCTGTACGAACCGGCATTCGCCGTCGTCGTCAGGCGGGCGGGCGCGGCGGAGGCGCGCGCGGGCATCACCGTCGTCACGCTCTGGGGCGGTTTCGCCTCGACCGTGTTCATTCCCTTAATCCAGTTCCTGCTGGATCGGATCGGCTGGCGTGACACGCTGGTCGTGCTGGCGGGCATCAACCTGATCGTCTGCGCCGGTCTCTACGGTTTCCTGATCGACCGCCGGAAGGACGTGCAGCCCGCGACGGCGCACGGGGAGCCGAGCCGGATCGGGCGATCAATCGTCGCGGAGATGATCCGCCAGCCGGTCTTCTGGGCGCTTGCCACGGCGTTCACGGCCTACACGATCAGCTTCTCCGCGTTCACCTTCCACCTTTATCCGCTTCTGCTGGACGGCGGCTTCGACAGCGCGTCTGTCGTTGCCGTGATCGCCGTTATCGGCCCGGCGCAGGTTGCCGGTCGGGTGGCGATCTGGCTGTTTGCGCCGCGCCTTTCGGTGCGCCGGATCGGGTCGATCGTGATGCTGGTCTTCCCGATCTCCCTCCTGGGCATCGAGGTCCTTTCGCCGGACTTCCTGCTGGTGGCCGCATCGGCCGCCTTCTACGGTGCCGCCAACGGCATCATCACCATCGTCCGGGGCATGGCCGTTCCGGAGATGCTGACCCGCGAAGGCTATGGTGCGGTGAACGGGCTTCTCTCCGCTCCCGCAACCATAGCAAGGGCGCTCGGCCCCGTCGGGGCGGCCGTCGTCCTGGATGCCGGCGGCGGATACGACGCGGTTCTTGTCGCCGTGATCGCCGGCGCTACGGTGATGACGCTCTCCTTCTGGTTGGCGGCGTGGCTGTCCAGGGACCGGGACAGGCGCTAGGCCGCCTACATCTCGACGATCGCCTCGAACCCTCCGAAGATCATTCGCTTGCCGTCGAAGGGCGCGTTGTCCATCTGGTTCTTGAGCCTCGGATCCTCCATCACCTTGGCCAGGATGGCATCCCTCGCCTGGCGGCTTTCATAGGTGATCCAGGAAAAGACGACGATCTCGTCTTCCTGGAGTTGCACGGCGCGCGGGAAGGAGGTGAGCTCGCCAAAGGGAACGTCGTCGGCGACGCATTCGACGAAGGTAAGGGCGCCGTACTCCTTCCAGACCTCTCCCGCCAGGCGGGCCATCGCCCGGTAATCCTCGATCCTGTCCTTCTTCACGGCGACCACGAAGCCGTCGACATAGGTCATTGAAAGTCTCCTTTCGTTGCGGACGGTCCAAGGACGTTCGAGCCGGCCGTCGGCCGACATGCTCGGATGTCATTTTTTCTCAATCCCGATCCGGCGCGCCGAGCGGGAACAGCTTGCGATAGGGGCGGGCCTCGTCGACCGCCCGGGCGAAGGAAGGCCGGTCCAGCAGCCGGCGCCGGTAGGCCGTAACGTTCGGAAACCGGTCGCCGATCGGGTGGGACCAGTCCGCGTAGAACAGCGCGGGCGCGGCGGCGCAGTCGGCGAGCGTGAAATCCTCGCCCGCTGCCCACCGGCGGCCGGCCATGACGCCATCCAGCCAGCCATAGGCGGTGTCGAGCATCGCCCGAGCCTCGGCGGTCCCGTAAGGGTCGCGCCGGTCCTCGGGGCGCAGGCTATCGAGAACCAGCTTCTGCTGCGGCGTCGAGATGTAGTTGTCGAAGAAGCGGTCCATCATCCGGACCTCGATCGCCTCGTCGGCGCTTTCCGGGATCAGCCGCACCGGACCGGGATGATGGACCTGCAGGTATTCGACGATGATGGTCGCCTCTACGACCGTCCGGTCCCGGTCCACCAGAACCGGGAACTTCCTGAGCGGCCACAGGGCTTCGAGTTCCGCCAGCGCCTTTCCGTCACCGGGTTCCAGCATGCGGAACTCGAACGGAGTCCCGTTCTCGTAGAGGGCGATCAGCGCCTTCTGGCAATAGGAGGAAAACGGATGCGCGTAAAGTGTCAGTCCCACTTCGTCCCCCGTCCCTGAAACGCTCTGGTTTCGCTTTGCAACCGGTTCAGTCTATCCGACTGCTCCTGAAATGCAAGCAGTGACCGATCGGCCACCATGGGCCGGCGGACGGGGAGGGCGGAACCCCGGGGTTCAGCCGCCGGTGACGCTCATGTGCCTGCCGACGGCCGGCCGCTTGTGCCGGCGATCGATGACGAAGTCGTGGCCCTTCGGCTTCCGTCCGATCGCCTCTTCGATGGCGGCGATCAGCGGGGCGTCGCTTTCCGAGCTGCGCAGCGGCGTCTTCAGATCCGCCGCGTCCTCCTGGCCCAGGCACATGTAGAGCGTACCGGTGCAGGTCAGACGCACCCGGTTGCAGCTTTCGCAGAAATTGTGGGTCAGGGGGGTGATGAACCCGAGAAGCCCGTTGGTTTCCTCGACACGGTAATAGCGGGCCGGACCGCCGGTGCGATGGTCGCTTTCCGTCAGGGTCCAACGCCGCGCCAGGTCGGCGCGGACCAGCGAAAGCGGCAGATACTGGTCGATCCGCGTCTCCCCGCCGATGTCGCCCATCGGCATCACCTCGATCAATGTCAGGTCGTGCCCCTCGCGGCCGCACCAGGCGATCAGGTCGTCGAACTCCATGTCGTTCACGCCCTTGAGGGCGACCGCGTTGATCTTGATACGGATGCCTGCCTCCTTCGCCGCGCGGATGCCCTCCATCACGCGGTCGAACTTGCCCCAGCGGGTGATCGCCAGGAACTTGTCCGGATCCAGGGTATCCAGGGAGACGTTGATGCGGCGGACTCCGCAGGCGGCAAGTTCGTCCGCGTAGCGGCTGAGTTGGCTGCCATTGGTCGTGATCGTCAGCTCGTCCAGGTCGCCGGTCTTAAGATGGCGGGACAGGCTGCGGATCAGCTCCATGATGTTGCGACGGACCAGGGGCTCGCCGCCGGTCAGGCGAAGCTTGCGGACACCCAGGCCGACGAAGGCGCTGCAGACCCGGTCCAGCTCTTCCAGCGTCAGCAGGTCCGCCTTCGGCAGGAAGGTCATCTCCTCCGCCATGCAGTAGACGCAGCGGAAGTCGCAGCGGTCCGTCACCGACACGCGCAGATAGGTGATGCCGCGGCCATGCGGGTCGATGATCGGCCGGCGCTGCGGAATGTAACCGTCCATGGCTCTGGCCCCTGTGTTCCGATACTGCTGCCAGATGTCATCCGGCCCTTTCATGTGCAAGTCGGAAATCTTAAGGTGTAGCCCCCGGCCGCGAAAGGCTTTCCTTGCCGATGGTCGAACGGAAGGCGCAAGGGAGGGTGCCGTGCCGGGAGTCGGAGGACCCGTCGCCCATGGAAGAGTTCGCGCTGCGTCCCAATCCCGATGATCCGCGGCTGACGAGGCCCGTCGCCGGGATCGATCAGGATGGCCGCCCCGTCGAGACCTCCGTCACCGTGGAACGCCCGCTGACCCTGTTCCTCAACGGGCGGGAGATCGTCACCATGATGACGATCGGCGATTACCCGGAATATCTCGCGATCGGCTATCTCCTGAACCAGAACATGCTGCGGCCGGACGACCGGGTGACCGCGGTGGAGTACGACGAGGACCTCGAAACCGTGGTCGTGCGGACGGATCGGGAAACCGATTTCGAGGACAAGCTCCGGAAGAAGACCCTGACCTCCGGCTGTGCCCAGGGCACGGTCTTCGGTGACGTGATGGAGAGTTTCGAGCGCATCCGGCTGTCGTCCGCGGCCCGGTTGCACACGTCCTGGCTTTACGCGCTGACGCGCAAGATCAATACCGCGCCCAGCCTCTATCTGACCGCAGGGGCGATCCATGGCTGCGTCCTCTGCGAACGGGACCGCCCGCTCGTCTACATGGAGGACGTGGGCCGCCACAACGCCGTGGACAAGATCGCAGGCTACATGTACCGGCACGGCGTCGATCCGGAGGACAAGATCTTCTATACGACCGGCCGCCTCACCAGCGAGATGGTGATCAAGACGGTGCAGATGCGCATCCCGATCCTGGTCTCGCGCTCCGGCTTCACCGCCTGGGGGGTCGAGCTTGCGCGGCAGGCCGGGCTCACGCTCATCGGCCGGGCCCGCGGGCGGCGCTTCCTGGCGCTGGCCGGGGAGGAGCGCATCGTCTTCGACGCCGATCCGCGGACCGCAGCGGACGAGGACAGCCGGCACCGACGCAAGGGGGCAGAGGAAGATGCCGCGGAGTGAAACCGCCGGGGTGCTGCTGGCCGGCGGACTTGCCCGGCGGATGGGCGGTGGCGACAAGGGGCTGCGTGATCTCGGCGGGCGGCCGATCCTGGACCGCATCCTCGAACGGGTGCGCCCGCAGGTCGGCCCCTTGGTGCTGAACGCGAACGGGGATCCGGAACGCTTCGCCCCTTACGGGCTGCCCGTCGTGGCCGATCCGGTCGACGGTTTCGCAGGTCCTCTTGCCGGCGTGCTGGCCGGACTCGAATGGGCGGCGGAGCATGCGCCCGGCTGCCGGTTCGTCGCTAGCTTCGCCTGCGATGCACCCTTCCTGCCGATCGATCTGGTCGACCGGCTTGGCGAGGCGGTGGCTGCCGGGGCCGATATCGCCTGCGCGGCATCGGACGGGCGCAGCCATCCGGTCTTCGGCCTTTGGCCCGTCACGCTGCGCGCCGATCTCAGACGGGCCCTGGTCGAGGAAGGCATCCGCAAGGTCGATGTCTGGACGGCGCGCTACCGGATTGCCGAGGTCGAATTCCCGACGCGGCCCGTCGATCCGTTCTTCAACGCCAACCGTCCCGAAGACTTGGCTGAGGCGGAGAGGCTGCTCGCTTCGGCGTCGTGAGCGGGATCAATTTCCCCGGCCGAGTGCCTCTATCACCTCGGCGAAGTCGTTCTGGCGCGCGACGCCGATCGCGGTCAGGCCGTCGCGGGAGGCGATTCCGGGATCGGCGCCGGCTCCCAGCAGCAGGCGCACCATGGGGGCATCGCCCCGGGCCGCGGCGAGGATCAGCGCCGTCGCGCCGCTGCGGCGCGCCTTCGCGTTCACGTCCGCGCCGGCCCGAAGCAGCCGCTCCGCCGTCGGCAGCGCCCCATTGCTGCTGGCCAGCATCAGCGGGGTGTGGCCGCCGCCGGCAGGCCGGTTCGGATCGGCCCCCCGGGACAGCAGCAGGTCGACGACCTCGGTCCGCCCGGCGGAGGCGGCAATGCCCAGCGCGGTCGATCCGTCGCTGGCACGCACCTCCAGCTTCGCGCCTTCGTCCAGCAACAGCCGCACGACCGGCAGATTGCCGGCGCCGCTGGCGGCCATGAGCGCGGTCAGGCCATCCTTTCGCGCCTGATCCGTGTCGGCGCCCCGGACCAGCAGTTCGGCGACCGCCTCAGGCGCCGCCGGATCGCGGCTCGATGCCGCGAGGATCAGGGGGGTCGCGCCCGCGGCACGGTCGGTAGCATCGATCTCGGCGCCCGCTTCGGCCAGCGCGGCGAGCGCGTCGACATTGGCCAGCATCGCCGCGATCATCAGCGGGGAATAGCCGCTGCTGCGTTCGCGCCGCTCCGGATTCGCGCCGGCATCCAGCAGCAGCCGGAGTGCCGTGACTTGGTCCAGCGCCACGGCCTCCATGAGCGGGGTCCAGCCTTCGGGCGAGGGGGTGTCCGGGTCGGCCCCCGCGGCCAAGAGAACCGCCATGGTTTCCAGCTCTCCCGTTTCGGTCGCCATCAGCAGCGCCGTACGCCCGCCTCGCGGCTCGCGGGCGTCGGGATCGGCGCCCCGGGCAAGGGCGAAGGCGACGATGTCGGCCCGTCCCTCCTGGGCGGCCAGGACCATGATCTGTTCTTCGATGACCGACGCCGCCGAAGACGGCCCTGGCAGCCTCCAGCCCGCGCCGGCGCACCCCGACAGGAGGATCGTTCCGGCGATGGCGGCCATCAGGGCGCAAGCGCCACGGCGGGCAAGCGTGCGGCCGGCTGGCCGGACGAACCCCAGTGTGACTCGGCGGGCACGGCGCAAGGGCTTGGTCTCCACGGGGCCGGGCGGGAGGGCATCAGTTCATCAGAGTAACCTAGTGCCCATGCGGCTCGACCGGAAGAGCAACGAGCATTCTGTCTGAGGGTGCCGTACCGTCGTGGCCGGTCCGGCAGAGCGGCGTCGGGAGCGGGATTTCCGGCCGCCCGGGGACTGAAATTTTTTGAAAAGGTTTGTGAGTTTATATCTCTACTCAATCGATGTAGTTTTTCGGAAACGGGGGCGCCCAATTCGGACCGATCCCGGCGCTCCGGAAAACAACGGCCTGACCATCATGCTCTCGCAAAAAGCCAAGTACGCTCTCCGGGCCCTGCTGGTGCTGGCCGAGGACGAGCCGGGCCGTTGCCACCTGATCGCCGATATCGCGACGCGGCAAAGGATGCCGCAGAAGTTTCTCGAACAGATCCTGCTCGAGCTGAAGCGCCACGGGCTGGTTGCCTCCAAGCGCGGCAAGAACGGCGGCTACCGTCTGCTCAAAGCCCCCTCCGCGATCACTTTCGGTGAGGTGATCCGGATCGTCGACGGCCCGCTCGCGCCCCTCGCTTGCCTCAGCAAGACTGCCTATCAGCGGTGCGAAGACTGCGATGACGAGGCGACATGCGCGATCCGCCGCGTCTTTGCAGTGACGCATGAGGCGACGGTCGGCGTGCTCGACCGGACGACCCTGGCGGCTGCGATGGCCGGGGATGCCCGCATCGCGCGGCTGGTGATCCAGAACGTCGCCTGACGCCGGCGCGGCTTCGTCCGCAATCGGCCATCGGCCGGGTTTCACGGGGAACCGTTCAGCCGGGCGGCCACGGGGTTGCTGCATAACGGTCCGTGGCGGCGACGATGCGTTCGTTCATCCCGGTGTCGCGCGCGTCGTGCCCGGCACCGGCGACCAGAACCAGCTCGCTGCCGGGCCAGTGCCGGCTTAGCCGCCATGCGGTGACGACCGGCGTTCCGACATCCAGGCGCACGTGGATCAGGGTGCCGGGAATCCCGGAAAGCCGGCCGGCGCTGCGCAGGAGGCATCCATCCTCCAGCCAGGCGCAATGGCGCCAGTAATGGGTGACGAGCCGGGCGAATCCCAGACGGAACTTCGCGTCACGGTATCGGGGATGCGGCTTGTGGTTCGGATGGGTGGCGACGAGTGCCATCTCCCAGTCGCACCAGTCGCGTGCCGCTCTCTCGTGGATTGCGGAATCCGGGTTCATGAGCAGATGGTGGTAGGCATCGACAAGGCTCGATTCCCGCTCCCCCGCCGGAACGCCGTCGCGAAAGCGCGCCCAGGCTTCGGGGAAGAAGATGCCGACGCCCTGGGTGATCCAGTCGACCTCCCAGGCCGTGGTCGTCGCGATGCTGAACAGCACCATTTCGGTAACCCGATCCGGATGGAGCTCGGCATAGGCAAGCGCGAGCGTCGATCCCCACGAACCGCCGAGGACCATCCACCGGTCGATGCCCAGATGCTTCCTGAGACGTTCGATGTCGGCGACCAGATGGACGGTCGTGTTCGCGGAAAGGTCTATGGCGGGCTCGCTAGCGTGCGGCGTGCTTCTCCCGGCGCCGCGTTGATCGAAGAGGACGATCCGGTAGATTTCCGGATTGAATTGGCGCCGCGCGGTCGGCGTGCATCCCGAACCCGGTCCGCCATGGAGAACGAGCGCCGGCTTGCCCGACGGATTGCCGCAGGTTTCCCAGTAGAGCCGATGGCCGTCGCCGACATCGAGGAATCCGGTACGGTAAGGATCGATGGGCGGATAAAGGTCGGCCATCTGCTCAGGCGCCCACTGGCGGTTCCGGGTGCCGTATCTCGAAACTTGCTCCCTCGTCAACGGCATCGGGCGCCTTGCTTTCCCTTGATCTTTTCCCCGGGACGCCGCCCCGTCGCCCCGGCCGAGGGATCCTTCCGGAATCTTTTTCTGTTGATTCTTGAGTAACTGGATCAACAATACGGTAATTCGCCGCCCCCGCTGCAACTGTGCAGGAGACGAAGATGATGAGAACGACGCTGCTTTCCGCAAGCCTCCTTGTTCTCGCCTCCGGCGAGGTGGCCACTGCGCTTGGCGACACGACCCTGCTCAACGTCTCCTACGATCCAACCCGCGAGCTCTATCAGGAGTTCAACGAGAAGTTCGCCGAGCACTGGAAGGCGGAAACGGGCGAGGACGTGACCGTCCAGATGTCCCATGGCGGCTCCGGCAAGCAGGCCCGTTCGGTCATCGACGGTCTGGAGGCCGATGTGGTGACCCTTGCTCTGGCCTACGACATCGACGAGATCGCCGCGCGCACGGGGAAAATCAATGCCGACTGGCAGACGGAGCTTCCCGACAACAGCGCGCCCTACACCTCGACCATCGTTTTCCTGGTCAGGAAGGACAACCCCAAGGGGATCGAGGATTGGGACGACCTTGTCCGCCCGGACGTCCAGGTCATCACCCCCAATCCGAAGACCTCCGGCGGGGCCAGGTGGAACTATCTGGCGGCCTGGGGCTATGCGCTGGAGCACAACGGCAATGACGAGCAGGCGGCTCAGGAGTTCGTCACCGCCCTGTTCCGCAATGTGCCGGTGCTCGACACCGGCGCCCGCGGATCGACGCTGACCTTCGTCCAGCGGGGCATCGGCGACGTTCTCCTGGCTTGGGAGAACGAGGCGTTCCTTGCCATCAACGAGCTCGGGCCCGACCAGTTCGAGATCGTCGTGCCGTCGCTCAGCATCCTTGCCGAACCTCCAGTGACCGTCGTCGATGCCGTGGTCGATGCGCGCGGCACCAGGGAGGTCGCGGAAGCGTATCTCGATTTCCTCTATTCCGAAGAGGGCCAGGACATCGCGGCGCGCAACTACTACCGGCCGAGAATGCCGGCGGTGGCGGAGCGCTATGCGGACCAGTTTCCCGACCTGGAGCTGTTCACCATCGACGAGCGTTTCGGCGGCTGGGAGTCGGCCCAGCAGAAGCACTTCGCCAATGGCGGCGTCTTCGACCAGATCTATCTGCAATAGATCCCGGTTTTCCGAATGCAGAGCCTTCGTCTTCGGCAGACCAGCGTACTGCCCGGCTTCGGCCTGACGCTTGGGCTCAGCCTGGCCTATCTCGGCCTGATCGTACTGCTGCCGCTGGCGGCGCTGATCCTGCGCTCGGCTGCCCTCGGCCCGGAAGGATTCTGGCAAGCCATCGCCACGCCCCGCGTCATCGCCGCGTTCCGGGTCAGCTTCGGCATGGCTCTCGGGGCCGCGGCGGTCAATGCCGTCTTCGGCCTCCTGGTCGCCTGGGTCCTCGTCCGCTACCGGTTCCCGGGACGAAAGATCGTGGATGCGGTCGTCGACCTGCCCTTCGCCCTGCCGACCGCCGTCGCCGGCATCGCGCTGACGACGCTGTTCGCCGGCAATGGCTGGGTCGGCAGTCTGCTGGAACCGCTCGGAATCCGGATCGCCTTCGCGCCCGCCGGGATCATGGTCGCGCTGATCTTCATTGGCTTGCCTTTCGTCGTCCGGACGGTCGAGCCGGTGCTGCAGGACATCGACCGCGGGGTCGAGGAGGCGGCGGCCACGCTCGGAGCCGACCGCTGGCAGTCCTTCCGCTACATAATCTTTCCGGCGATCCTGCCGTCGCTTCTGACAGGCTTCGCCCTCGCCTTCGCGCGCGGGCTCGGCGAGTACGGATCGGTCATCTTCATCGCAGGCAACATGCCGATGATCTCCGAGATCGTTCCGCTCCTCATCGTCATCCAGCTCGAACAGTACGACTACCCAGGGGCTGCAGCGATCGGCACGGCGATGCTCGCCGCGTCGTTCGTCCTGCTGCTGGTGATCAACCTGCTCCAGCGCTGGGCCCGGGCCCGCGGGGATTGAGCCGGGAGACGAGCGTCATGACGATTGCCACATCGACGGCGAGGGCGGTGGCCAGGCGCGGCACCTCCGAAGGCTTGGCCGTACGCGCCATCCTGATCGCGCTGGCACTCGCCTTCCTGGCGGTCTTCCTGCTCCTGCCGCTCATCACCGTCTTCTCCGAAGCGCTGCGGCAGGGGGTCGGAGCCTATCTCGCGGGGATCTCCTCCCCGGACGCTCTAGCCGCGATCAGGCTGACCCTGATCGCGGCGGCGATCGCCGTTCCGCTCAATCTCGTCTTCGGAATCGCGGCCTCGTGGGCGATCGCGAAGTTCGAGTTCCGGGGCAAGAGCCTGCTGGTCACCCTGATCGACCTGCCGTTCTCCGTCTCCCCGGTCATCGCCGGGCTGATCTACGTCCTCCTGTTCGGCGCCCAGGGATGGTTCGGGCCCTGGCTTTCGGCCCACGGCATCAAGATCGTGTTCGCGGTTCCGGGCATCGTCCTCGCGACGATCTTCGTCACCTTTCCCTTCGTCGCGCGGGAACTCATCCCGCTCATGCAGGCGCAGGGAACCGAGGAGGAGGAGGCCGCGCGCAGCCTGGGTGCGGGCGGATGGCAGATCCTGTGGCGGGTCACCCTGCCCAACGTCAAATGGGGCCTGCTCTACGGCGTGCTCCTCTGCAACGCGCGCGCCATGGGCGAATTCGGGGCGGTATCGGTCGTTTCGGGACATATCCGGGGATTGACCAACACGATGCCGCTCCATGTCGAGATCCTTTACAACGAATACGATTTCGTCGGGGCTTTCGCCGTGGCCTCCCTGCTGGCGCTCCTGGCGCTCGTCACGCTGGCGGCGAAGGCGATACTGGAATGGCGCCACGGCGACGAGCTTGCCGGCTCCCGGGGGTGAAGATGGAAGCGTCCATGCGCGTCGAAGTCCGGAACGTGACCAAGAGGTTCGGGAGCTACACCGCTCTCGACGACGTCACGCTGGACATCGAGGAAGGCCGGTTCTGCGCCCTTCTGGGGCCGTCCGGATCCGGCAAGACGACGCTTCTCAGGATCGTCGCGGGCCTGGAGTTTCCTGATCAGGGCGTCGTCCGCTTCGCCGGCGAGAATGTGCTCGACCGGAATGTCCGAGATCGCGGGGTCGGCTTCGTCTTCCAGCACTACGCCCTGTTCCGGCACATGACGGTCTTCGAGAACGTGGCGTTCGGCCTCAGGGTGAGGCCGCGCGCGACCCGGCCGTCCCGGCAGGAGATCGCGAGACGCGTCGGCGAACTCCTGGAGCTCGTGCAACTCGAATGGCTAGCCGACCGCTACCCGAGCCAGCTTTCCGGCGGACAGCGCCAGCGGGTCGCCCTGGCCCGCGCGCTTGCCATCGAACCTCGCATTCTGCTCCTCGACGAACCGTTCGGCGCCCTGGACGCGAAGGTCCGCAAGGAGCTGCGGCGCTGGCTGAGGGAACTGCACAAGCGATTGGGGCTGACCAGCATCTTCGTCACCCACGACCAGGAAGAGGCGATGGAATTGGCGGATCAGGTCGTGGTCATGAACGGCGGCCGGATCGAGCAGGTCGGGTCGGCCCGGGACGTCTATGCCCGGCCGGCGACACCCTTCGTCTATGATTTTCTCGGCAGTTCCAACCGCCTGGACTGCGTCGTGGAACGGGGCTGGGCGGTCGTCGAAGGGGCCGGCATCCCCCTGCCGCCCGATGTCGTGATCGACGAGGGCGCGGCCGTTCTCTATGTCCGGCCCGAGGATTTCGTGCTGTCCCGCGGCAACGGCTCGGACGGTCTTCTGGCCGAGGTCCGGGAGGTGATCCAGAGCGGGCCGCTCGTCCGCATCGAACTGCGGACGACGCGGCAGGGGAGGCGGGTCGAGGTCGATCTGCCCCGGGCCTCGTCGGAGCTCGCCGGTCTCGAGCCGGGGGCACGGGTCGCGGTCAGGCCGCAGGCCTTCGGCATTTTCCCCGCGTCGCGGGCATCCGAGGCGCAGGCGGCGAAGGAGGTCGAGCTGGCGGGAGCTCCTCAGTCCTGATCGTTCCCGGGCTCAAGGTCCAGCTCCACGACATCCGCGTTGATCAGGACCTTGCCCCGATGTTCGAAGTTCACGGTGACCCTGTTTCCGATCACCGTCTGGATCTGGCCGAGACCCCATTCCGGCTCTTCGGGATGGCGCACCAGCGCGCCGGGGATAAGGAGTTCCCGCATCTCGTTCCTGTTTGATCCTTGACGTGCAATCGCAGCCTGGGCCGGACTTGTGTTAGAAACGCGACCGGCATGGCGGTAGCCTCGCCACGGTCCGGAGCCCCGAACTGCCGTGAAAGTCAGGATATGACGCTTCCAATCGAACCGCCATCGGCCATCGCTCTCGATATCCGGGTGCTCGAACTCCTGGTTTCCCGCATCTGCCACGACCTGGTCAGCCCCGTCGGGGCAGTCAACAACGGTACCGAGCTGATCGAGGAGCTGGGGAGCGAAATGGTCGACCAGGCGCTCGACCTCATCTCGCAGAGCGGCCGTCAGGCCGCCGGCCGGCTGCAATGCTTCAGAGTTGCCTACGGGGCCGCCGGCGGCCGGTCCTCGGTCGGCGTCCATGAGATTCACGATCTCGCGCGGGGATGGATGGCCGGGGGGAGGGCCGCCCTGGACTGGCATCTGTCGCCCGCGGACATGCCGGCGGAATCGCGGCACGGAATGGGCAAGGTGCTTCTGAACCTCGTGCTCCTTGCCGACGAGGTGCTGATCCATGGCGGCAAGGTCGAGGTGCGGATGGCGGAGGAAGAGACGGGCGGCGTCACGGTCGCGGCCGAGGGCCGGACCGTCGCGCTCGGCGACGCACGGCAGGCTGCGCTCGAGGGCATCGTGTCGGCGGATGAGCTCACTCCGCGCACGGTGCATGCCTATGTCACCGGGCTGTTCGCGCGACGCTACGGATTCGGACTTGCCGTCTCCCAGCCGGCGCCCGATCGGCTGCGTCTGGAACTCGTTCCCTGACCGGATGGGGCCGTTTTACAGCTTTTTAATGAGTTTGAAGGAAGGCTGTAGCCTGTCCTGGAGCGAGCCCGGCGCGGCTCGTTCCAGTTTGTAACGGGAATGCCTGCCATGGACGATCTGCTGAGCGAATTTCTGACCGAGACGTCCGAGAATCTCTCGGTTCTCGATCTCGAACTGGTCAAGCTCGAACAGAACCCGAACGACCCCAATCTGCTCAGCAACATCTTCCGGCTGGTCCACACGATCAAGGGGACCTGCGGGTTTCTGGGCCTGCCGAGGCTGGAAGCCGTTGCCCATGCGGCGGAGAACGTGCTTGGCAAGTTCCGTGACGGCGATCTGGAAGTAACGCCTAAGGCGGTCAGCCTCATCCTCGCCTCGCTGGATACGATCAAGATGATCGTCGCCGGGCTGGAGGCCACCGAAGAGGAGCCGGCGGGTGACGACAGCGCCCTGATCGAGCAGCTGAATGCGATGGCGGAGGGGCGGACCTCCTCGGACGACGCCGCGCCGGCCGAGGCCGGGCCTGCCGAGGAAGCGCCGCAGGAGCCCGAGGCGTCGCCGTCGGTTGCCGCCCTTTTCGAGCCGGACGAGCACGGATTCGTGCCCGTCCCCGCGCCCGGCGCCACCTTCGAGGAGACGCCGTCCCCGGCGCCCGAAGCCGCTCCGGCAGAGCCCCGCAAGGATGCTTCCGTGCCGGCGCGGTCCGCGTCCTCTGCGCCGGCTGCGGCCGCCGCCCCGGCCGGGGCCGCGCAACCGGACGGCGGAGAGGTTCGGGAGCCGAGCGTCGCCAACCAGACGATTCGGGTCAATGTCGAGCTGCTCGAGAACCTGATGACGATGGTCTCGGAGCTGGTGCTTACCCGCAATCAGCTGATGCAGATCCTCCGCAGCCAGAAGGAAAGCGACTTTGCGGCGCCGCTGCAGCGACTGAATCACGTCACTTCCGAGCTGCAGGAAGGGGTCATGAAGACCCGCATGCAGCCGATCGGAAATGCCTGGGCGAAGCTGCCGCGCCTGATCCGGGATCTCAGCTACGAGCTCGGCAAAAAGATCGAGCTGCAGATGCTGGGTGCGGAGACGGAACTCGACCGGCAGGTCCTGGACCTGATCAAGGATCCGCTCACGCACATGGTGCGCAATTCGGCCGACCACGGCATCGAGACGCCGGCCGAGCGGGTCAAGGCGGGCAAGCCCGAGGCCGGCCGTATCCGATTGAACGCCTATCACGAGGGCGGCCACATCATCATCGAGATCGGCGATGACGGCCGCGGGCTGGCCATCGAGAAGATCAAGGCGAAGGCCCTGGCCAACGGCCTTGCGACCGAAGCCGAACTGGCCGGCATGTCGGATCAGCAGATCCAGCAGTTCATCTTCAAGCCGGGCTTCTCGACCGCGGCCCAGGTCACCAGCGTCTCCGGGCGCGGCGTCGGCATGGACGTCGTCCGCACGAATATCGAGAAGATCGGCGGCACCGTCGAGCTGAAGTCCGTCGAGGGACGGGGGTCGACCTTCATCATCAAGATCCCGCTCACCCTCGCGATCGTGTCGGCGCTCATCGTCGAATGCGCCGGCGAGCGATTCGCCATCCCCCAGATCAGCGTCGTCGAGCTGGTCCGGGCCGGCGGCAATTCCGAACATGCGATCGAGCGGATCAACGGCACGCCGGTCCTGCGCCTGCGCAACCGCCTGCTGCCGCTCGTCTCCTTGCGGAAGCTGTTGCGCCTCGACGGCACCGGGGCCGATGAGAATACCGGCGAGGCGTTCATCGTCGTCACCCAGGTCGGCGCCTATACCTTCGGCATCATCGTCGACCGGGTCTTCGACACCGAGGAAATCGTCGTCAAGCCGGTCGCACCGATCCTCCGGCACATCGAGATGTTCTCGGGCAACACCATCCTCGGCGACGGCAGCGTCATCATGATCCTGGACCCGAACGGCATCGCGTCGGCCACGGGCGAGATCGCGCTTGCCAGCGACCAGGTCACGGATGCATCCGCCTCCAGCCGCCGCTCGGCAAGCGAGGAGAGGGTCGCGCTTCTTCTGTTCCACGCCGACGGAGGGGCCCCGAAGGCGGTGCCGCTCGCCCTCATTGCGCGGCTGGAGGACATCGAGCTTTCGACGATCGAACGGTCGAACGGGCAGCTCGTGGTCCAGTACCGCGGCAAGCTTATGCCGCTCATCCCCTTCGCGCCGGATTTCGACCTTGACGGGGCGATCGCCGAGGGCCAGAAGCGGAAGCCCGTCCTGGTCTTCGCCGACGGCGACCGTTCGATGGGCCTGATCGTCGACGAGATCGTCGACATCGTCGAGCAGCACCTGAAGGTCGAGCTGTCGGGCGAGCGTCACGGCGTCCTCGGCAGTGCGATCGTCGCCGGGAAGGCGACCGACGTCATCGATGCCGGCTACTATCTGACGCAGGCCTTCCAGGACTGGTTCGGATCGGTGACGGAGGCGATGGGGGAACCCGTCCAGCAGCGCATTCTGCTGGTCGACGACAGCCCCTTCTTCCGCAACATGCTGACGCCGTTGCTCACCGTCGCCGGCTATGACGTCACCACGGTCGAAAGTGCGGACGAGGCCCTGGCCCTGCGCGAGGCCGGCGAGGAGTTCGACGTTATCGTCAGCGATATCGAGATGCCGGGAATGAACGGCTTCGATTTCGCCCAGGCGGTCAAGGGCGCGCCGGGCTGGCAGAACACGCCGATCGTTGCCCTGTCGTCCCACGCCACGCCCCGCGACCTAGATCGCGGCCGTGAGGCGGGCTTCACGGATTATGTCGCAAAGTTCGACCGGGATGCGCTTCTGATGGCTCTTTCCAACACCCTGTCCGAACTTCGAGGTGCCGCATGAGCAAGAAGGACCAGAGCAGCAGCCGCGCCGTCGTCGCGGCGAAGGGCGGGGATCTCGTCGCCGGAGAGACGCTGGACTACGTCACAATGACGATTGCCGACCAGCTGTTCGGTATTCCGGTGCTCCAGGTCCAGGATGTGCTGGGACACCAGCGGATCACACGCATCCCGCTGGCGCCCAGCGAGGTCGCAGGCTCGCTCAATCTGCGCGGGCGCATCGTCACGGCCGTGGACGTCCGACTGAGGCTGGGGCTGCCGCCGCGGGAGCGCAGCGACCGGGACATGTCCATCGTCGTCGATCACCGGGGCGAGCTCTACAGCCTCATGGTCGATCAGGTCGGCGAGGTCATGTCCGTCTCCGCCCAGAGCTTCGAACGCAACCCGGCAACCCTTGATCCCGTCTGGCGGGAGGTATCGGCGGGCATCTACCGCCTGCAGGATCGGCTTCTCGTCGTCCTCGACGTTGCCCGGTTGCTGGACTTCGCGTCCCGCGAAGCCGCCTGAGCCGCGGCGTCGGCCGCCCGTCCCCATTAGGTCCGTTTCCAGAAAGCCGTTCCGATGAAAACCTGTCTCGTGGTCGACGATAGTCGCGTCGTCCGCAAGGTCGCCCGGAAGATCCTCGAGGAACTGTCGTTCGCCTGCGACGAGGCGGAGGACGGCCGGCAGGCGATGGAGGCCTGCGTTCGCCGGATGCCGGACCTGATCCTGCTCGACTGGAACATGCCGGTGATGAACGGGATCGAGTTTCTTCGCAGCCTTCGTCAGATGGAGGGCGGGGACGTTCCGCGGGTCGTGTTCTGCACAACCGAGAACGATCTGGCGCATATCCAGGAAGCCCTGTCGGCCGGTGCCAACGAGTACATCATGAAGCCATTCGACAGCGATATCGTTCAGAGCAAACTCGCCCAGATCGGCCTCGTCTGAAGGGCCGTCCGATGGATCAATCCGGTGCCCGGAACGAGGCGGCAACGGCGGCCGATCCGCTGCGCGTCATGGTTGTCGATGACAGCGCGGTGATCAGGGGGCTGATCATCCGCGCGCTCGAGACCGACCCCGAAATTAAGGTGGTAGCGTCCGTCGGCGACGGCCAGATGGCACTGAACGCGGTCCAGCGCCAGCCAATCGACGTCATCGTTCTGGATATCGAAATGCCGGTCATGGACGGCATCTCGGCGTTGCCGAAGCTTATCGAGGCATCGCCCGGAACGAAGGTCATCATGGCCTCGACGCTGACCGTCCGGAACGCGGAGATCAGCCTCAAGGCAATGGCGGCGGGCGCGGCCGACTATGTGCCCAAGCCCTCGACCCGCGAGATCCACGGGGCCGAAACGTTCAAACGTGAGCTGATCGGCAAGGTCAAGGCCTGGGGCGCCGTGGCCCGCAAGACCACTCGACAGAGGCCGCGCCCGGTCGTCACGACGCCGGCCCGGCCGGCGCCGAAGGCGACGCCGGCCACCATCCGGACCCGGGAAATGCCGGCTCAGTTCCGGCCGGAGGTGATTGCGATCGGGAGTTCCACCGGCGGCCCGCAGGCGCTGTTCGAAGTTCTGTCCCATCTGGGGCGGGGGCAGGTCGGGCAGCCGATTCTGATCACCCAGCACATGCCGGCAACGTTCACCACCATCCTGGCGGACCACATCAGCCGTCAGTGCGGGCTGTCGGCCCGTGAGGCGGTCGATGCGGAACCCCTGGTCGGAGGGCGCTGCTACATCGCACCGGGCGATTACCACATGACCGTCGAGACCCGTCCCGGCGGGCCGGTGCTGCGGCTCAATCAGGAGCCGCCCGAGAACTTCTGCCGCCCCGCGGTCGATCCGATGCTTCGCAGCCTCGCTGCCGGCTTCGCGGGGCGCGTGCTGACCGTGATCCTGACCGGCATGGGACAGGATGGATTGAAGGGCTGCCGGGTCATTGCCGAGGCCGGAGGTGTCGTGATCGCCCAGGATGAAGGCACGAGTGTCGTGTGGGGAATGCCCGGCGCCGTGTCTCACGCCGGTCTGGCGAACGCGGTTCTGCCGCTCAAGGAAATCGGCCCGTTCATCCGGCGACTGGCGCAAGCCAGATCGGCTGCATGACGCAGCGGGGGGAAGGCGGGTTATGAAGACCGAAGACTTCGATCTGTTCCAGTCCGTGCTCAAGCAGAGGTCGGGCCTGGTGCTGACGCGGGACAAAGCCTACCTGCTCGAAAGCCGGCTGACACCCGTCGCCCGTCGGTGGAACATGAAGGATCTGGGCGAGCTGGCAGGCGCCATCCGCAGCCGCCGGGACGAGCGGCTGCTCCGGGATGTCACGGAGGCCATGACGACGAACGAGAGTTCGTTCTTCCGTGACGGAAAGCCGTTCGAGCTGTTCCGCCAGGTCGTCCTGCCGACTTTTCTGAAGGCCCGCGAGGATACCCGCAGAATCCGTATCTGGAGCGCCGCCTGCTCGACCGGCCAGGAACCCTATTCGCTGGCGATGATCCTGCATGAAGAGCAGGCGAAGCTCGCCGGCTGGTCCGTGGAGATCGTCGGGACCGATCTGTCGACGGAGGTGCTGGACCGGGCCCGGGCCGGCGTCTACAGCCAGTTCGAAGTCCAGAGGGGGCTGCCGATCACCCATCTGGTGAAGTATTTCCGGCAGCAGGGGGATCGGTGGGAGATCATCCCCGAGATCCGGCGCATGGTCACGTACCGGGAATTCAATCTGCTGAACGACCTGGGGACGCTCGGGACGTTCGACGTGGTGTTCTGCCGCAACGTCCTGATCTATTTCGACCAGCCGACAAAGACGCGCGTCCTCGAGGCGATCGGCCGCATCATGCCGCCGGACGGCGTCCTCGTCCTGGGGGGCGCCGAAACGGTGCTCGGCATCACCGACCGCTTCAAGCCCATGGACAATCACCGGGGCCTGTATCAGCTGACCACCGCCCCGAGGCCGCAGGGACTGGCGGTCAAGGCGGCCGGCTGAAGCCCCTGGGCAAAGGCGCGGCTCGCTTCGGCATCCCCCACAGGCCCGGACGGGCGCAGGCGTCCCTTGCCCGTCAGGCCGATGCGACCTTCCGCTTCGGTGCCATCTGGGCATCGCTGGCCGGGTCGCGCAGGACATAGCCGCGCCCCCAAACCGTCTCGATATAGTTCTCGCCATTCGTGGCGAGCGAGAGCTTCTTGCGCAGCTTGCAGACGAAGACGTCGATGATCTTGAGCTCCGGCTCGTCCATGCCACCGTAGAGGTGGTTCAGGAACATCTCCTTGGTGAGGGTGGTCCCCTTGCGCAGGGACAGGAGCTCCAGGATCCCGTACTCCTTGCCGGTCAGATGCAGCGGCTGGGAATCAACCTCGACCGTGCGGGTGTCCAGATTGACCGTGAGGCGGCCGGTCCGGATGACGCTGTCGGAATGGCCCTTCGAGCGGCGGACGATCGCGTGAATGCGGGCGATCAGCTCGCGCTTGTCGAAGGGCTTCGTCAGGTAGTCGTCGGCCCCGAAGCCGAGGCCCTTGATCTTGTTGTCCAGTTCCGACAGGCCGGAGAGGATCAGGATCGGCGTCTCGACGCGGGCGGCACGAAGCCGCCGCAGGACTTCGTACCCGTCCATGTCCGGCAGCATGAGATCCAGGATGATGATGTCGTAATCGTAGAGCTTACCGATCTCCAGGCCGTCTTCCCCCAGATCGGTGGTGTCGATGACGAACCCCTCGCTCTGCAGCATCAGCTCGATGCTCTTCGCTGTGGCGTTATCATCTTCGACAAGCAGTACCCGCATACCAGAACTCCTGTCTTCCGGCCATCGCGCTCGCCCCCGAGCTTAACAATGGTTACTAAAATGCGTTAACGGTTCGTGAAGGGTCGCATGGCAAGCAATCGATTTACCGACTTTTAACTGCGCACAGAGCAGGGTCTTTGCCTCGTGCGGCACGTCTGTGCCCGGCATATGCACGGAATCCCAAGCTTGCCGACGCTGCTCAAAAGTCTTGCCCATGATGTCGACGTCCTGCCCGACCAGACCGTTTTCGGCCGCGTGACGGCCGTTCTCGGCCTCCTGGTCGAAGTCGGCGGGGCGGAGCGACATCTGACCATCGGGGGCCGCTGCGTCGTCGTAGCACGCGATGGTCGGCGTGTCCCGTGCGAGGTGGTCGGCTTCCGTCAGGGTCGCGTTCTCCTGATGCCGCTCGGCTCCCTCGACGGCGTGGGGCTCGGGTGCCGGGCCGAGGTCGCGCCGTCCCAGCCGGCGCTCTATCCCGGTCCGGGCTGGCTCGGGCGCGTGATCAACGCGCTCGGCGAACCGATAGACGGCAAGGGCCCGCTGCCCCAGGGCCGGATCGGCGTGCCTCTTCGCAACGATCCTCCGCCGGCCCATGCCCGAAGCCGGGTCGGGGAGAAGATCGATCTGGGCGTCCGGGCGCTCAATACCTTCGTGTCCTGCTGCCGCGGCCAGCGCATGGGCATCTTCGCCGGTTCGGGCGTCGGCAAGTCGGTCCTGATGTCCATGCTGGCCCGCTACACCCAGGCGGATGTGAGCGTCATCGGGCTGATCGGCGAACGCGGCCGGGAGGTGCAGGAATTCATCGAGGACGACCTGGGCGAGGAGGGTCTTGCCCGTTCGGTCGTGGTGGTGGCGACGTCCGACGAACCGCCGTTGATGCGGCGCCAGGCGGCCTATACGACAATGACGGTCGCCGAAAGCTTCAGGAACCAGGGTGGGCATGTCCTCTGCATGATGGATTCGCTCACCCGATTCGCCATGGCGCAGCGGGAGATCGGCCTTTCCGCGGGCGAGCCGCCGACCAGCAAGGGGTATCCGCCGACCGTGTTCAGCGAGCTGCCGCGCCTGCTGGAACGCGCGGGGCCGGGCACGGTCGCCGACGGCGGCGCGATCACCGGCCTGTTCACGGTTCTGGTCGAAGGGGACGACCACAACGAGCCGATCGCCGACGCGGTGCGCGGCATCGTCGACGGCCACATCGTTCTGGAACGCCAGATCGCCGAACGGGGCCGCTATCCGGCGATCAATGTCCTTCGTTCGGTATCGCGCACCCTGCCGGACTGCAACACCGACGAGGAGAACGCTCTCGTCCGTCATGCGCGGCAGCTTCTTTCCACCTACGAAGACATGGCGGAGATGATCCGGCTCGGCGCCTACCGTCGCGGCAGCGACGAGAAGGTCGACGAGGCCATCCGCTACTATCCGGAGATCGAACGCTTTCTCAATCAGCACAAGAGCGAGCACACAAGCCTGCAGGAAGGATATCGCCGCCTGGCCGAGATTCTCGGCCTAGATCTCTTTAATGGGGAGGGCGGGGGCCAATGAAAAGCCTGAAAAGCCTTATTCGCCTCCATCGATGGCAGCTGGACGAGAAGCGTCGCGCCCTGGTCGAGCTGGAGACCCTTCGTGAAAGGCTGGAGGGCGAGATTCAGCGCCTCGACGACGAGGTCGCCGCCGAACGCCAAGCGGCCGAAGAGTCGCCGGCGGAACGGCTGGGGTTCGGCGCCTATATCAGGAACGCGCTCAAGCGGCGGGACCGGTTGAGGCAGTCGGTCCAGCAGGTGGAAGAGCAGATCGCGGCCGTGCGCCAGGAAATCGCCGAAGCCTTCCAGGATCTCAAGAAGTTCGAGCTGGCGCAGGAGGAGCGCGACCGCCGGGCGGCCATGCGCCGGCGGCGGGTCGATGCCCTGGCGATGGACGAGGTCGCGCTGACCGGATACCAGCGCAAGCGCTCTCCGTCATCGGAGGACTGAGGACTTCGTAGCGGCCGCCGCTCAGGCGACCGTGTGAAAGTCCTGACCGCCGGCTGCCGGCCTGACCCAGCCGTCACCGCCGGGCTGGAATCGAAGCCGCCCGGCCAGGTTCGACGCCGCGCAGGCTGCGGCGAACCGGGTGACGAGCCCGTCGCGGAGCGACCCGGGGAAGCGGGTGCTGCTGCGCAGGATCAGGTCGAGCCGGCGCCCTTCGACATGCCCGTCCAGTTGCAGCGGACCGAGGCGGCTTAGGTCAAGGTCGATGAGGAACCGCGTCCCGCAGCGGCCCGACCCGGAGGTTCCGTCCTCTTCCGTCGGGGATCCCGGGCGCTGCAGCCAAAGATGAACCGGAACGATCTCCCCGCCGTGAAGCAGGGGGATGGGCTGCGGCCGCCATTCGGCCCCCTGGGGCTGAGCGGAGCCGCCGGTCCCCGATCCCGAGGCCAACTCGCCCGCCAGCCGGGCGATAAGATCGGCCCTCCCGGCGGCCTCCAGGGCACGTGTGGCGCGTTCGCCGAGCCACCCCCGGACGTCGCCCTTGCGCATCATGGCGACGAACAGGAGCAGCGTTCCCGGCAATTGTCCGTTCGGCTGCGGAAGAATCGTATGCACGACCTGACGCGCGATCGCAGGGTCGAGCTTCGCCAGCGCGGACAGCGCATCGCGAAGGGCCGGGAAGCTTGCCCCGGATCGGGACGGTTCGGGCGCCAATACGGCGGGTGGACGGTGAACGGCCATGACCCTCGAGGGCGGGAGCGAACCGACGGTTGTCGCGATCGATTCCGCCAGCCGGGCGAGGGGGCTCTGGGCCGTCCCGGATGCCACGGGCAGGGGAGACGACGGTACGGCGGGCCGGGTGGGGGCCGGCGGGACGGGCGCCGGCTCCGGGCCGTTTCCAGCTGTCGGCATCCCTGAAAGCGGGCCGGGTGAAGCGGTGCGGATGCCGGTCACGGCAAGCCCGATGAGCTGGGAGGCCGAAGCGGGCGGCGCTGCCGTCGACGGGGGCTGGGGCGCCACTCCCCCTGCCGGGGCCGGCGCGGTCGGGCCGGGCGGTGTGCCCGGCGCGGGATGGGGCGGCAGGGCCGGGCCGGCCGCCGCCGATTGGGGTAGCAGGAGGATGGCCTGAACGGGCGTCTGGAGGGGAGCTGATCCGGCCGGGGCCGGCGGGATCTGGATCGTCGCCGGCCGGCCGGCCGGCGACGTGGCCGTGGTCCGGAGCGCGATCTCACCGAACTGGGTGCGGATGCGCAGGGTCCCGTCCGCCGTAGTCCCGGCCACGCTGCCGTTGATGGCGACCGACCGTCCGAGACGGGCGAGAAGCTCGGGCGGGAGGCTCATGATCTCTGCCCGGAACGCCGCCGGCTGGCCCGCGGTGGCGGAGGTGGCGGCGATGCGGGCGGCAACCGGATCCCCGGTCGGAAACGGGCCGCCGGTCATTTCCGGAACCGTGACAGTCGCGCTGGGATCGCGGCATCAGCAGCCATGGCCATGCCCTCCCGATTCCCGCATGCCTCAGATCTGTCCCAAGGTCTTGATCCGCGCCTTCGGGTGGATCTCGTTCTGGGACATGACCGGTGTCGAGGGACGGAACCGCTCGATGATGGAGCGGACATAGACGCGGATCCCAGGACTCGTCAGCAGGACCGGGTTCTCGCCCATCATGGCGTGGCGCTCGAAGGTCTGCCGGACCGAGGTGATGAACTCCTGGAGCTTCGTCGGCGCCATGGCGAGCTGGCGTTCCTCGCCTTCGCCGACGATCGCTTCCGCGAAAGCCTGTTCCCATTTGGCCGACAGGGTGACGAGCGGGATATAGCCGTGCTCGTTGGTGTTGGCGTGGCTCAACTGCCGCGCCAGGCGGGTGCGCACATGCTCGGTGATCGCGGTGATGTTGCGGGTGTAGGCGCAGGCCTCGGCGACGCCCTCCAGGATCGTCGGCAGGTCGCGGATCGAGATGCGCTCCGAAAGCAGGTTCTGGAGCACCCGCTCCAGGGCGCCGATCGTGATCTGGTTCGGCACGACGTCCGAGACCAGCTTCTGGTGCTCCTTGTCCAGCTCGTCCAGAAGCTTCTGGGTTTCCGCGTAGGACAGAAGCTCCGGCATATGGTCCTTGATCGTCTCGGTCAGGTGGGTGGTGATCACCGTCTGGGCGTCGACGACCGTATAGCCGCGGAACATCGCCTCGTCGCGGTTCTGCGGGTCGATCCACATGGCCGGCAGGCCGAAGGTCGGCTCGGTGGTCGCCTCGCCGGACATCGTGATCGGATTCCCGCGCGGATCCATGATCAGGAGCATGTTCGGCCGCACATCGCCGCGGCCGGTTTCGATCTCCTTGATTCTGATGACGTAGGTATTGGGCGGAAGCTGCAGGTT